>ENA-OQIG01000866-OQIG01000866.1-human-gut-metagenome-genome-assembly--contig:-NODE-866-length-15331-cov-4.891476_pt1 | contig 15331 bp, 14 predicted proteins | sample MGYA00242576_ERZ504741 | MGnify/ENA primary metagenome ERZ504741 (study PRJEB26092, sample SAMD00036436) | human gut metagenome | host: Homo sapiens | study: EMG produced TPA metagenomics assembly of... | reverse complement strand
GAAAAACAAGAAAGATGGGGATGAAGAAAAGAAAGAAGAGGTGAAACCTTTGAAGTTCGATCTCGACAATCGGTTTGACCGTATTGTACGCCTGACCGTCAATTCTTCTTTCATGGGTGATGCTGTATTGACACCGAAAGGTGATAAACTCTATTATCTGGCAGCTTTTGAAAGCGGTTATGATTTGTGGGAACATGATCTGAAAGAGAATTCTACCAAGATTCTGTTGAAAGGTGTTGGAGGCGGTTCGTTATTGCCCGATAAAAAAGGTGAGAACATCTTTATGTGTACCGGTGGGGGTATGAAGAAAATTGAGATAGCCGGTAGTAAAACAACACCGATTGCATTTGAATCTTTCTTTGATTATCAGCCGGGTGGCGAACGTGCTATATTTTCGATCATGTGTGGCAGCAGGTCGATGATAAGTTTTATGTGAAAGATCTGCAAGGGGTAGATTGGCCTTTGTATAAGAAGAGCTATGAAAAGTTCTTGCCATATATCAATAATAACTACGATTTTGCTGAACTGCTGAGTGAGATGCTTGGTGAGTTGAACGCTTCACATACCGGAGCCCGTTATTCCGGTGCAGGAGGTGCATTAGCAACAGCAGCACTGGGTGTATTCTATGACGATACATATAACGGTGATGGGTTAAAAATAAAAGAAATTATCGAGCAAGGTCCCTTTACATTGAAAAAGACGGATGTGAAGCCGGGTTGCATTATCGAGAAAGTGGACGGTACTCTTATTAAGAAAGGTGAAGACTATTTCCCGTTATTTGAGGGGAAAGTAGGACGCAAGGTGCTGCTCTCTGTCTATGATCCTGCTACAAAAAAGCGTTTTGAAGAGACTGTGAAAGCAATCAGTTATGGCGCGCAGCGTGAATTATTGTATAAACGTTGGGTAGAACGTAATCGCAAGAAAGTAGAAGAATTGTCGGGTGGCCGTTTGGGATATGTGCATATTAAAGGTATGGACAGCCAAAGTTTCCGTAAGATGTATTCTGAATTATTGGGACGCTACCGTAATAAAGAAGCTGTAGTCGTAGATGTCCGTCATAATGGAGGTGGTTGGTTGCACGATGATGTGGTGACGCTTCTGAGTGGAAAAGAATATCAGCGTTTTGTTCCCCGCGGACAGTATATTGGTAGCGATCCGTTCAATAAATGGCTGAAGCCTCGTGTATGCTGGTTTGTGAAGATAACTATAGTAATGCACATGGTACTCCATATGTTTACAAAACATTAGGTATCGGCAAACTTGTAGGTACTCCGGTGGCCGGAACTATGACAGCTGTGTGGTGGGAACGTCAGATCGATCCGAGTCTTGTATTTGGCATTCCGCAGGTAGGTTGTATGGATATGCAGGGTAATTATCTGGAAAACCATACACTTGAACCGGATGTGTTGATCTATAACGAGCCTGCCGCTTCGTTGAAGGGTGAAGATGCACAATTGAAAGCTGCAGTAGATTGTTTATTGAAAGAACTGCCAAAGAAATAATGATTTAACTATATTGTATATTTGAACTGAGAGGTCGTCTTATTTAAAGGCGGCCTCTTCTTATATGTGAATGTTTTATTAAATATGACTTTTATATGTGAAATACTATAAATATAGTTCTATATCTATATTTATAGTTATATATTTGTGTCATTCCATTCAGGTTGTATCCCAAATACTTGATGAATAGAAGTATAATCTAAAATTACTTGGTATGAATGAACAGAAAGAATTGACAAAAGCAGAACTCCAGATCATGCAGGTGCTTTGGCAGAAAGAAAATGCTTTTGTGAATGAAATCTTGCAGGAGCTGGAAGAACCACGTCCGGCGTATAATACAGTTTCTACCGTGTTGCGTGTGTTGCAAAACAAAGGTTTTGTAGCTTATCGTAGTTTCGGAAAGAATTATCAATATTATCCGTTGGTTTCAAAAGAGAGTTATACCAATCGTTTTATGAATCGGGTTGTGGATAACTTTTTTAGCGGTTCGGTGAAAGCAATGGTTTCGTTCTTTACCAAAAAAGAGAAAATGTCGGTGCAGGAAATCGACGAACTGATTGAAATGCTGAAGGAAAACAAAAAAGAATAAGGTATGATCGATTTTGATTATAGCGAATGGGCTATTCTTCGTTTCATAGGAGCTTCATTTGTGTTATGGCTGTGTTATTACTTGTTGTTCGATCGTAAAGCACCCTTCAACCAATGCCGGAATTATTTGCTGTTTTCGGTGTTGTTGGCCGGGGCAGTATCGGTGTTACGTATTCCGGTTTACCCGGTAGAGGTGGTGAAACCGGTAAAAATGGAACAAATAGTGGTGGCGCAGGAAGCGCAAACGGATAAAGTTTCTTTGATGCAAATAGATAATAATGGGATACAACCGGATACGCTTGCAACAGCAATGCTGACGGATGTGAATGAAGCTGTCACGCATCAGACGGAAGAAGAAATAGTCGAAGAACCTTTTTATGTTTCGTGGAATTATTGGCAAATAGCTTGGATCGTATACGGTTCGGGAGTATTTATCCTTTTGGTGCATTTATTGGTCGAAATGGTGCGGATCTGGCGTTTAAAGCGTTGGGGAAGTTGTACTACGGATGCCGATGGGATTTGCATCGTACGTAACAATGAGGTCGTTTCGCCGTTCTCGTTCTACCGGATGATTTTTATCAACCGGAAATTAGAAGGCGAAGTGTTGCGTGTAGTTCTGCTTCATGAAAAGGCGCATATTCGTAATCATCACTATCGGGACACTTTATTTATTGAAGGTTTGTCTATTTTATGTTGGTTTAATCCGTTTGTCTGGCTGGTAAAACGTGAACTGCGAGCCTCCATGAATTTCAGGTGGATCGTTGTTTGCTTTCCGGCGAGATTGAATTATTTGAATATCAAAGCATCTTATTCGAAGAGTTGATGGGATACAGCCCGAAGGTTGCAAATGGTTTTCATAATTCATTAATTAAAAAACGATTTATCATGATGAAACATCAATATAAAGAACGTTTGGCAGGGGTACGCAAGATAGTGTTGCTTCCTTTATGTATAGGTGTACTGGCTTTATTCTCTTTTACGGAAAATCCGGTGCTGGTCGAACCCGTATTGCCAATGGTATCTGTGCCGATAAAGGCAGAAATTCCGAAGTCGTATTACCCGAAGTAACAGTAGACAGTGCCGGTAATGAGAAAGACTTTTTATTGCTGGATACTCCAAAGATAGTTCACTATGTACAATCAAGGGATGCTCACATCGTTCAATCCGGGGCCGGACAGCCGCTTGCGCAAGTCTCAATTTTTGTACCGAAGGCTCTGGATACACTTTCGGCAGAGAGCTCGGATGGAACTTTTTCACAGGAGCAAAATATAAATCATACCATGGATATCGATTTACGGGCTGATCAGGTTGTATTGTCTCGTGCTCCACGTAAAAATAATGCATATGTGCGGTTCATTGAACGGTCTAAAGAAGATACCCGTGTTACTTTGGCTATTCCAATACATTATGACAGGCATTGGTTGCAATTTGAAAAGGGGTTGTCCATCGTTGACGAAGATTCGAAGGATGTTTACCGTATTCGTTCGGTTACCCGTGGGATTGAGTTAAACCGGGTTTATTGGGTTGTGGGGCAAGAAGGGCAAATGTTGGAATTTACTCTTGTATTTCCTCCCCTTGACCGGAAAGTAAAGACAGTAAGTATCCGGGATTGTTTTCCGGAAGAGAAAGGATTGACGCCGCCCAATGGAGGCGCATGGACGTTGGATAATCTGAAAGTTGATAATTTTCAGCCGACAGCTGTCCGTCAAGCCGAATATGACAGAGAGGGACGACCTCTACGTTCTGATAAATTGGAAGAAGTGACTCTTAATGCGAATCAGCTGTCTGTTTCTTCTCGTCACAATGGTGGAAGAACGCAGATTCAGAAGATTGAAACTTTGCCTGATAAGACGTTGGTTGTTTTGAGTGTACCTATTCATTATGATCGTAATTGGTTAGTCATCAATAAAGGATTGTGTATAGTAGATTGCAAGACTGGTGATGAATATCCGGTTCTGGAAGAAGCACATGGCATTGAAATGAATAAATTGCTGTGGGTGGAAGGTTGTCAGGGGCGCTCTGTTTTACTGACACTTGTGTTTCCAAAACTTCCCAAGAGGGTAAAAACGATTGATTTCTATAACAAGTATCCGGATGCGGGAATTATTTCGCCGACTAACGGAAGCAGTTGGAACTGGTGGAAAATCAAGATAAAAGATTATCAGAAAGAACCCTATAAACGCGTGATTTTGTAGCATGGTGTTCTTATGCTGATAGATTAGGCACGGATGATGCGGATTTCACAAGATTATAAATATCTGTTTTTCGGCTACATCCGTGCCTGTTATTTTTATTCCACTTCGAATACGGTCAGTACTGCTGCATGGTCTGATGCCCATACATAGTCTATTTCAGGAGCAGTACGTACGATCTTGGAAGATAATACTTTGAGTCCTCCTTTATAATAAATGAAGTCAATGCGGGACATTTGCATTTGCCCGTAAATGGCTGCAACTGTACCTCCCTGATAAGCAACTTCGTCGGGATTCTTCTCGCGGAAGCTGTCCTTGAAGCCATTCTCCAGCATATAACGAGAGGCCGGGAAAGCTACCGGACCATATCCGTGGTGTAATGGTTTAGCCCGTTCGGTCCAGTCAAGATGGCTGCACGAGTTAAAATCTCCGGTGACAATGACTGGCATGTCCGTTTCAAGGTTCGGGGCTATATCCTTGGTATAGATGTTTCGGATATCGGGTAATGCCAATATGGAATCTTCTGCAACCCATACAGAGGGATCGAGACCTTTTTCAGCATAGCCGCTAGTATATTCCGGGCGGTAAGCATAGCGCAACCAGCAGTCAACAAACATTATCCGCTTACCATTCGGTAAGGTGATTTTGGCAGGATTCGATTTGAAAGGTTCTCTCCAGGCGATTGCTTCCAATGGGAAACGGCTATACATGGCCAGGTTATCTTTGAGAGAATGTGTCTTGAGGTGGTATCCTAGCGAATCTGCCAGCATTTGTTGGATGCCATAAGCTTCTTGCATCATGATAACGTCTGCACGACTGCTTCGAATCAGATCGAGTACTCGTTGTTGGCCTTCGTTACCCAGATGGATACCTCCGTGCCAGATGTTCCATTGGAGTACTTTTACTATATTGGATTGTGTTTGGTTGTTGCAAGTCACTTGTTTACGTACTTCTTCGGCAGATGTTTCGGGAATAATTTTTTTTCCGTTCAACTTGAAGAAAGGTACTGAGGCATATAAGGTATGTCCGGGAGTTGCTTTGGAGCGGACATCGAATGTGAGAAGAAAATAGTTGATGCCCGGTTGCAGCAGAATCTCTTCTCCGTGAGTGGGACGGAGTGTCAATGACTGTTCGGGAGTATGTCCGTTGCCGAACAGCTCTTTGCGCTGTGTGGAACGTGCTTCACTACCGGTAGAATAGATATGGATTTGCTCAATGTCTGCAAGGTCGGTAGTTCCGGTGAAGTCAAGTTTCAGTTCCGTTAGTTTCAGTGGGTTTTTGGAACCTTGTACGGCAATCCTCAGTTTTAGCGCCTGGTCGTTTTTACTTCCCTGATCAGCATCCCATTCACTTTGGATAATCACGGCATTGAACAACTGTTGGTTTCCGTCAAACTCTTTAAAAGCAGGGTTGTCGTTGGGGACTGCATGTGCAGTGGAGCTTTTTCGTTGTATTTGTTACGTCCGTTACGGATGTGATAAGCCTGATGTCCTTTACCTACCCAATTGACAGATGTTTCATCTTTCAGGTCATCGAAGTTATAATATCCCCACAAAGATTTAAATGCCGGGTGAGTGGCTTCTACCGGACGGTTCATCCAACGACGGATGGTTTGCTCCGGAAGTGCGCTGCGCCAGACACGTACTTCGTCGATTAATCCCCCGAAAGTATAATATACGTCATGCACTCCGATGGCTCCGGGAAGAATAGCTGTCGCCGTGTCAGCTTTGTCTACTTGTTTACCGTCAAGATAGAGGATGGTTTGCTTTCCGTCACAGGTCAGTGCCACGTGGTGCCATTGGTCATCCAGTATTTGGGGTGATGAGAGATTGGCACGGCTAGAGTGAATCTTGCCTTCTTTCACAACCAAAGGCAGATAATCCACCCATTTCAGTTCACTATATTCTCCTCCTCCGATGATCACTTCGAGACTATCCCATTGGCAATCATCCCCTTTAATCCAGGATTCCAGTGTCCACGAAGGTTCCAATATTCCCATACCTGTCCGTACGTTATTATCTTTCCCGTCGAGGTGGAGGGCGAGGTTAGACTTTCCGCCTTTTAAGGCGGAAAGTGCACCCTGCATCTGCAGAGAGGAGCAGATGCAGAGGATAAGTATTATTACATATTTCATTATGCGGTTACTTGGTTTTGAAAATTACGGTCCATGGTTTCGAACGTTTGCCACTGGCCGAGGTTACAGTAAATTCTTTGTTCAGCCGCTCCAGTCCTGATAACCTCCGAGTGCGGGAGACAAGGTAGCTCCGGAAGAGAGGGTGCAGGTGGCAAAGACATTGGACAGATCGGTACCTTCATCTACCGTAATGGTAACGACTCCTTCATCCGAAAGAATAACAGGAGTACCGACTTCTTCTTTATCCTGATTATAAACTTTAAATGTCAATATCTCCGTTTTATCATAATTCGGTACGTCCGGTATGTCGGGTTGTTCACATGAAACAAAGAGGCAGCCGGCAATGAAGCAGCAAATCAGTATAGAAATTATCTTATTCATAATTATGCTATATTTAAAAGTGTGATGAAATCAATCGTTAATATCCCGGATTTTGTTTTAGAACGCTGGAGCGGACAATCTCGTCATGAGGTACCGGTGTCAGGTATAACCGGTCATTCCAGGTACGAATGTCCGTCTTGGTAACTTTAAATTCTGTAGGAGAAACAAAACGTACTCCGTGCAGGGTGGTCTGTGTCTCGGGGCCGATCTTCCAGCGACGGACGTCGTAGAAGCGTTGTTCTTCGAAGGCAAATTCGATACGGCGTTCTTTTCGGATCAATTCACGTAATTTTTCCGGATCCGATTCGGTGAGGTCCGGTAATCCCACTCGTTGACGAATCATATTGACTGCTTTCCGTGCGCCTTCCACATCGCCTGTTTCAAGGCGCGCTTCTGCATCATTCAGATAAATCTCTGCATAACGGAGTATGATCCAGTTAGTACTGAAGTCCGGGCTGCCGGCACCTGCGTACGGATAGTTATAGTTGTCATAATCAATCCATTTCCAGACATTATATCCGGTAAGCGAACCGTCTCCCTTGTCAGGAGTATCCATCAGATAGCGGTCTACTGTCACGGCACCTTTATCTGCATTAAAGAAAATTTGCGAACCGTGGAACACGATGTTGCATAGAATCGTGGTTCCCGTCCCTCGTAAATACCGCAAGTGTTTATATCGAATACCTGATCGGCAGGGGCTTGAGAGTATTGTGTAGCGGGAGTACCGTCTGCCATTTCAAATGCGTCAATCAGTTCCTGAGTAGGACCGAGTCCACCCCATCCGCGATCACCGTATTTATCGTTGATATACGTCACCATGTTACACACCATCATGTTGTTGTATACGTCCGGGCTTTTGTATTGTACATCGAAAATAATTTCCTTGTTATCTTTATTGGTAGTCCACCAGATAGAGCGATATTTTTCCGGGGTGGTTCCATCTACCAGTTCATATCCCAATTTATATACTTCGGCACAACTTTTGATAACGTCTTCATATCGTTTGTCATACAACTCTACTCTTGATTTCAGTGCATAAGCGGCACCTTTGGTAGCCCGGCCTTTTTCTCTCGAACCATACGAGGCAGGCAACATTTCTGTTGCTTTTTTGAGGTCTTCCAGAATGAAGTCATAGCATTCTTTCTCAGATGAACGGGGGATTTCCCAGTTATCTTCCATGGTGAGCACTTTATCCAACAAGATCACTCCGCCATAGCGCTTTACCATTCGAAATAGAACATGGCGCGCAAGAAATGAACTTCTCCTGTTAGCCTTGACTTCTCACTTTCTTCGATGGTCGATGTACCGATTCGTTCGAAGAAACGGTTGCATTTACGTACTTTTACGTAATAATCTTCCCATACGTCGTCATCTTGCGGATCGGAAGCACTGACCATGTCATAGTTGAACTTAAACCAGCTTGCACGGTATTTATCACGCTGTGCCGAGACGGAATTGTCGCTGCGGTTTTCTTGTAGTTGCAGTCCGTCTACGGAGATTTCGCTATATAGATCGTTTACGTAATATTTCACCAGTGTTTCGTCCGACCAGAAGGAGTCGTCCGCTATTTCGTCCAGTGGAGCTTTGTTCAGTACATCGCACGAACAGAAGAGCAATACAAATAAGCAAAACAGGGCTGTATTTATCTTTTTCATAATCACGTTTCAATTTTTAAGTTTAGAATGTAATGTTAGCACCAAACACAAAGGTTTTCATTTGAGGATAAGCGCTTCCGTCGGTGGAACGCAATTCTGGGTCGAAGTACTTGATCTGCGACCAGGTCAGCAGGTTGGAGCCGCTGAAGTAGAGGCGCAGTCCCTGAATTTCCGATACCTTGGATAACAGTAACTTCTTGAAGTCATAACCTATTTCTACATTTTTCAGACGGAGGTATGAACCGTTACGCATCCAGAAAGAAGAGAACAATTGGTTATTGGCATTGCCTCCATAGTACAAGCGTGGAAATTCAGCTTTCGGATTTTCGGGCGTCCACGTGTTGCCGATGTGATGTTCGAGCAGGGCTCCTCCGCGTCCTTCGATGTATGGGAAGGCCAGGTAACCATTGTAATAAAAGTCTGCCAGTGCTGCTCCCTGGAAGAAGAAGGTTATGTCAAAACCTTTCCATTCGGCATTCAGATTGAGTCCGTATACCAATTCCGGATAGTTGCTGCGTCCGATAGCTATTTCATCTTCCGCATCGATGATACCGTCGCCGTTCTGGTCTTTGTATTTGATATCACCCGCCTTTGCTTTGCCGAATTGCGGTTGAGGCCAGTTGTTGGCTTCTTCGTCCGACTGGAATAATCCCAATGCTTCATAACCGAAATATTGGCTCATAGAGTGTCCCGTGCTGCGCTGTCTCGGATTGTTTTTCTCACCGGCCGGCTCCAGCAGGTCAATGACTTTGTTTCTAGCCCAAGTCAGATTGCCTGCAATAGAATAGTTGAAGTCGCGCAGGTGATTGCGATGTGTGATATTCAGGTCGATACCTCTGTTGTCTACTTTACCTACATTGGCTGCCGGCAATTTATATCCCAGGATGGCCGGCATATCCGTACGTTCGCGCAGGATGTCGTTTGTCTTTTTATAGAACCAGTCTGCTTCCAGATTAAGTTTTCCGTTAAAGAACGAAGCATCTATACCGATATTGAACATTTCAGAAGTTTCCCAAGTGATATTGGGGTTCGGGAAACGGGTTTCAGTATATCCCGGGGCTATTTCCGGATTCTGACCGCCAAATACGGCATCACCGCCGGTACCATAAGCGGACATATACTGGAATTGACCGATGTTGTCTGTTCCGGCGCGTCCCCATGAAGTTCTTAACTTCAGGTTGCTGAGTACTCCGGAGAAAGGTTCCATGAAAGGTTCTGCCGATATGCGCCAAGCTGCCGATACAGATGGGAAGAAACCATAACGCTTGCTTTTCGGGAATTTTTCCGAACCATCGAGACGACCGTTAGCCTCCAGCATATATTTCTCTTTGTAATTGTAAGTCAGACGGAAGACCGAACCTACTTTACCGGTTTCGGAGGCACTGCCGCTGTTGTCTTTGTCTTTGTCCGGTCCGGCAAACAATTGCTGGATAGATAGATACGATATTTTGTGCGTGAAGCCAGAAGTTTTCGTCTGCCCCTTCCGAACGTGAGAACACGAATAATGCTCCCAATTGGTGATCTTGTGCAATGGTCTTGTTGTAAGCTGCCTGGAACTCGAATGTCATGGCTTGACTGGTTGAGTATGTTCTGTTTTAGTTCGGCACCTTCACGGTTAGGTGAATGTCCGTCATATTCTCCTGTAATTTTGTTCCATACATAGAAGTCTACCGGAGTAGTCCATCTTTTGATGCTATTGAATATTTTATCGTAGGAGAAAATACCTTTCAGGTTCAAGCCCTCGAGTCCCGGAACATTGAAGTCCAGCATGAAGCGTGTGTTCAATACACTTTTACGGTCTTTCACCCAACCACCTTCGGTAGCCAGTCCGATAGGATTCACACCCAGTGACACTTTACCCAGGTTGCCGTCAGGAAAGCGTCCCGGTCGGTCTGCGGGTTACGGTGCATATTGTTGAATACATCCGAAGTACTGCCTGCAATGCTGTTCCGGTCTTCCTGACGATAAGCCATGTCTGCCGATAAATTCAGATATTTGTCTACAATGTTGGCGTCTATATTAACACGTGCATTGTATCGGTTGAAGCCGGATGTTGATTTATTGGTGCGTGTGTCGCCATAGAGGGCATCCTGCTTCACGTAGCCGAATCCTGCAAAATATTTCACCTTATCCGAACCGCCGCTTGCTGTCAGACTGTGCATTTGCTGCCAGGCACGCGGAAGCAATACTTCTTTGTTCCAGTCCGTATTGGGATAACCGTAAGGGTCGGAACCATCTCTGAACTTCTGCAACTCTTCTTCAGTATAAATGCCATACATACCCGGATCTTCGCCCAAGTCCATTTCTTTGTTGCGCCATGCATCGTTCATAAAGCGGGCATGGTCATAAGAACTGGCAATTTCGGGCATACGGGTAGGGGTACCAAATCCTATTTTGAAGTTATAGTCTACCTGTGCTTTACCGCTTTTACCACGTTTAGTGGTGATCAGGATTACGCCATTGGCTCCTCGTGCACCATAAGGAGCTACTGCAGAAGCATCCTTCAGTACAGTCATACTTCTATTTCGCTGGGGTCGAGTTGCGACATGCTACGTCCGATGATGCCATCCACTACGATCAGGGGAGAAGAGGAAGTAGGCGAACTGGATCCGCGGATGATGATGGTCGGATCGTCATATCCGGCCTCGCCACCGGTCTGCTGAATCAATACGCCGCTGACGCGTCCGCCGAGTGAAGAAGCCAGGTTGGCGGTTGGCACATTTTTGAGTGAAGATACTTTTAGTGTAGAAGCCGAAGCGGTTACAGTTTGCTTTTTCTGAGAACCGTAGCCTACAACTACCACTTCATCCAGGGTTTTAGTATCTTCTTTCATCTGAATGTTGAAAGATGCTTTTCCATTCACAGGTATTTCCTGAGTCAGATATCCGATATACGAAATTACTAATACAGCCTTTTCCGGCACTTCCAATGTGAAGTTTCCTTCTATGTCCGTGATATCTCCTGTTCCCGGCTGCCCTTTTAGTGAGATATTGGCTCCGATAATCGGCTCACCGACCTGATCGATCACTACACCCTTAATTTTAATTTTTCGTTCCTGCTGGGTAACCATGGTCTCAGGAGCTTTCTCTTTGTCTACGTAAAGAGAAATGTAGTTATTAGAGAATTTATACGTCAACTTTTTGTTTCTGAGCGCCGTTGTCAGGATTTCCTTTACCGTAGCACTGGTGTTTTTTACCTCTATTTTCTGAGAAAGGTCAATTTCTGCATCACGATACATGAACAGATAATTAGTCTGTTTTTCGATTTCGCGCATCAATTCGCCGAAAGTCAGGCTACTCTTAGAAAGAGTCACACGGACCTCTTGCGATTTTACGTTACCAGCCTGAAGCTGAAAGAGAAAAACGAATATAAAGAACACGGACAGTTTCATAATTCGTATAATATGTGTTAATTCAAGTTGTTGATGGACATACCATTTCTGCAACAAGTTTTTTTTTCATAACTTTGTCGTACGTTTAAAGATTAATACTATAGGTCTGTTTCGAGATGGATAAAGATAGTATTGACTCTTTTGGGGGTGAGTGTTGGTAGCGCTCACCCTTTTTTGTCGCACTATCTATTTTGTTTGGATGGGGGATATTTTAAGTCATAGCGCTGATCTGTTTTAAAAGGTTAGACATGGGTATTTAGTAAATCTCATAATGTTCATCATCTGTTTTTTTGAATTTAAAAGGATATACTCCCTGCAAGGCTATCAGGATATTATCCACATCTTCGCTTTGTCGGATTTTGCCTGAGATTCGTTCGTCCAGTTTCACGTCTCCGGTAAAATTGAATTGCACATTGTACCATAGGGTCAGATAGCTCAGGATTTCTCCGAAAGGCTTTGAGCGAAAGCTGAAAATACCACTCTTCAGGTATTCTTCATTGTCGAAGTTGGAAGTAGACACTACCATGCGGTTGTTTACTAACGATACTTTTTCGTGTGGGTTCAGATAGACTTTCTCGTTTTTATTATTTTTGTTATAAACCAATACGCGCCCTTCTACGAGGCAGGTTTCAAACTTACTCTCTTTTCCTGCATAGGCGAATACGTTGAACCGGGTACCTAATACCTGTATATTGAACAACTGTGTCTTCACGATAAAAGGTTTCTTGGCATTCTTGGTAACTTCGAAATATCCTTCACCGTTCAATTCCACCATACGGTTTTTCCGGTTGAATTCATTGGGGATTTTGATTTTGCTCTGTGGGCTTAACCATACGGAAGTACCATCCGGAAGGGTCATGTTCACTCGTTGCCCTTTGGGAACATTGATCTCCGTATATTGTTTTTTTTGCTCTTTTTGTGTATACCAGTTAGCGATAAACCAAGTAGTGGAAATAAGCAAAACAATCATAGCCGCATATTTAAAGAACCCTATACGGAATCGATGTACAGAACGGCGTTTCAGACGTTTATCGAACTCTGCTATACCCCTTACAGTCTTTTGAGGGTCTCCTTCCTGTGCCATCAGTCCGGAGACAGCCCATACTGCCTTCATGCGTGCGAATTCTTTTTTAGCTTCCGGATTATCTCGGAGTTTATTCAGAAATTCTGTTTTTTCGGTGGCAGACAGGGTGCCTGCGAAATATTTTTCTAATTCATCATTCATGGTTCCTTGAGTGGTTTTATAGTAAAGACAATCGAGAATGCATTTACCACCAAAGGAAATACAAAAAAAAGTATTAAATGATAAAAACCAGTAAAGGAAGATATTCTTTGAGTTCTGATCTGAGTTTGCGAAGTGCGATGGATATCTGATTTTCAACGGTGTTTACGGATATATCCAGGCGTTCGGCTATTTCTTTATATTTTAATCCTTCTATGCGACTGAGCAAAAAGATTTCTCTGCAACGTTCGGGCAGCTTTTGCATCGTTCGGCTCAACAGGTTTTCTACTTCCGAAATAGAGGAAACAGCTTCGTCAAATTGTTCCAAAGCATATAGGTTCAATTGAGACTCCAGTTCTTCGTCTGCTTTGAGCGAACAGGTTTTGGCCTGGATATACGACTGATGTTTCAGAAAGTTCAGACATCTGTTTTTGATAAGAGTAAAAAGAAAGGCATCCAGATGGTCTATATCTTCCAATAACTCCAGATGTTCCCATAGATAAAGGAAGGTATCTTGCACTATGTTTTCTGCATCCTCTTCCGCAATAACATAGGTTTGCGAGAAACGAAGCATTCTCACATAATATATAGAATATATGTCTGAAAAACTTTTTTGTGTTTTCAGTAGATGATTAGATTGCATTCTGCTTATCGAACTTGTTTCTTTTATCTATAGTATAAGATACGTTTAAAATGCAAATATAACTAAATTGTTTGCAATTGTGTAGAGAGTTAGTTTTGAATTTTTATTTTGTTTTATTGTGGAGCATCTTTTTTGAAGTTCGTTTAAGTTCTATTGTTTATAGCACTTAACACATAGGGGATTATGAAAACTAGGCGAAACACATCTTTCAGGATTAGTAATAATTGAGTGGGAGAGTTTATAATTCGGTCCGGTTCAAAAAATACTTTAGATTGAAGAACCGATATTTGATTTTTTTTTATCTTTGTACTTATGGAAAAATATTATAGTACAAACTGTCCGATTAATACGACCACAATTATTAAGACCATAATTGTTGCGATGCTTTTCATTATCGCAGCTATTATAGTATTTGCCAGTGGAGGATATTGGTTAGGAATTAGCATAATATTACTGCTGTTAGTTATCATGGTTGTAACCTATTTTTGTATTCCTCGGAAAATTATTGTGACCGATACGGATATTGTGCTTTATAATCATGGATTTAAAAGAAAAATTCCCAAGTGCGATATATTGAAAGCAAGAAGCGTCACTGCACAGGACAGAAATGGTCTGTGGCGTAAGTTTGCAGTTGAAGGTGTTTGGGGGTATTGTGGTATTTATGCTTCAAAAATACACAAGAACCTTTATATCTATGCTTCTCAAAATAAGAACTGGATTTTGATTGAAACTGAAAGAAAGAATTATATTGTATCACCGGAAAATCTGGATATAATAGATGTGATTAATAAATAAATGGTATTATCTACAATTTAGTGGCTACTGGAGCACTTTTAAGATTAGTTTTTAAGCAATGTCCTGTAGGTTTTAATAGTAAGCTCCTCCCGCTTCCATTCCCAACCTTGCTTTTTAAAATTCCCTGCCCCCATACTTGCTTTAATCACAACTATCCCTTTCGGACCAGCACTTATCCCTTTTCCCAGAAAATACCCCTTTTTTCTCTATTTCCTTCATTCTCAATCCTTTTCCCCCTTTTGTTTTTCCTCTTTCTATTACTTGATTTAACCTTCTGTTAAATCAAGCCTTTTGTTTCCAAATAACAAGTCTTTTCGAAGCCAAAGCTTTGTTCTTTCCGCCCCTGAAATAAATGTCTTCCCAACCGCATTAACAATGTTAACGCGGTCTTCCGTTCAATTTTTGTTTGATTCCTGTCTGATTCCCGTTCACTCTCCGTTCACCCCCATTCAATTCCCGTTCAATCCTTATCAAAATCCCGTCGTATTTTCTGTTTACCCCTTGTTAAACTCCCTATTTTCTCCTCAATTTCCTCCCGCAAACACTTCTCCTTCTCCCTTTCTCGGCAAATCCCCTTTTCCCTCTCCCCGATAAATTTCCCCTATATAATATAATAATGTGTCCCTTTCCTTCCCCGACCTTTCCCTTTTCCATAATCGATTATCAGAACCTTCCTCTCCCTCAGGTCTTTACGTTTTTATTCAATTTTTTTTCAAAAAAAATCCCCTTTTATATTTGTCTCTTATCTCCTAATGCCTTACTTTTGCATCGCTTTCCAAGAGACGGACAGCATTTAATTTTGACATGTTGCAACGGCGTAGGACCTGC
>ENA-OQIG01000865-OQIG01000865.1-human-gut-metagenome-genome-assembly--contig:-NODE-865-length-15358-cov-4.237214_pt1 | contig 15358 bp, 13 predicted proteins | sample MGYA00242576_ERZ504741 | MGnify/ENA primary metagenome ERZ504741 (study PRJEB26092, sample SAMD00036436) | human gut metagenome | host: Homo sapiens | study: EMG produced TPA metagenomics assembly of... | reverse complement strand
AAGAAATTGTGGATAACCGACCTGGAAATTTAGATATTGCTGAAAAAAATACACATTGAAAAGCAATAAATAGGAAAAAAATTACCCAGAAAACGGGTATGAAAATACAGAATGGAACGAGAAATAGGCATCCTAGCGGATGCCGGTGAAGCGAAACTTATGCAATTTGTGGATTTTGGATTAATTCCCTTATGATGGATCGAACGAGCGAGCCAGGCCCTTTCTTTGCATCATAGAGTTTTGTGAGGATATAACGGTTATAGAAAAGGTGCAGTGCATCAAGAACCGTACCAATTTCATAGTCCTGTGCCATGATGGTAAGATCATGATACTGAGTTTCTTCAAAATCATAGATAGGAAGTAAATGCTCAGCATCCAGGGTAGGTGTCTGATCGAAGGCAATGCCATATTCTGTTTTCAGAATCTCCTCATACTGCATTCTCTCTCTTAACTTGTCCTCAAACAGGTAAGTGTTAAAGGTGCGGATCACATCATCCATTTCAGTGGTAAAAGAAACAATTTCGGAGTAGGCTTCCTGACGGACCTGGTTTTTGGTAGTCGCTCCATTAAAACAATCATTGAGCTTTGCAGCAATATAGCGTTTTTTCCTGGTGTACTCTTCCTTAAAAATAGTTTTGAAGGAGTTGGCATGATCCAAAATCTGCTTTACCACACCTGGTTTTACATATTTTGGTAAACCGGCAAGTAATTCTTTAAATGTGAGTTTGGCCACGGCCAGCTTTGCAGAACTCTGAAGTTCAGTGGTGATCGCTTCACAAAGAAGCATAAGGATCACTCGTAGCTCATTAATGGATTTGATCTGCAGGAGCTGCTCAAGCAAATCATATGTACACTGGATATAACCACCGCCAAGACCGATAGGATTATACATTTTGGTGTAGTCATGGATTGTAAAGGTATACTCTTCTGTGACCGGATCCATAGATACATCAAAAAAGCCGCAGGACTCCAACCGGAGAATATTGCTGCGAACGGTTTTGATGTTACAATCAAGTGCTTGTGCCAGATCTTCCAAATCGAGTGGTGAAGTGATGCCGGTATTTGCGTTGGCATAGAAATGGATCAGAATGAACAGCCGAACAGAGCAGCTTTTTAATAGCTGCTTCTCGAATGAAGTATGAATGATTTTCTTTATGGATGGAATGCTTACATTCGCAAAACGTTTCACTCTGGATCCACCCCCTTTCCGCAATGTAATGTTAATTATAAAGGGAAATAAAAAAATTTGGAATATTGCCAAAGTGTGGGAAAACGGGTAAAAAAGGACTGTTTTGTGAGATGTGTTAATGAGAAAATAAATGGGGAAAATAAGACTGAAAATGGGGGAAGTATTGTAAAATAAGGGTTTTTCCGGGAAAAACTACCGCACTTTACCGAAAATGGTTACCGCACTTTACCGAAAATAGCTACTGCACTTTACCGAAAAATATAGCGCAGTTCTCCGAAAAATATAGCGCAGTTCTCCGAAAAAACTACCGCAGTTCTCCGAAAAAGCTACCGCAGTTTACCGAAAAAGCTACTGCAGTTCTCCGAAAAGCTTAGCGCAGTTTACCGAAAAGCTATAGTATTTTGCCGAAAGGCTACTGCAGTTTATTGAAAAATAGTTGTATTTGCGCTGAAACGGGCCGATTAGCGCAGTTCTCCGAAAAGTGGAGCATCTAAGCTGGAACTGTTTAGCTAGTGCAGTTTACCGAAAAATAGCTGCATTTGGGCTGGAACTGACAGATAGCGCAGTTCTCCGAAAAGTTGGTTATCTGGGGCGGAGCGTTCAGATAGCGCAGTTTACCGAAAAGTAACGCAGCTGAGGTAGAGCCGTTCAGATAGCGCAGTTTACCGAAAAGTAGTACATCTGAGCTGGAGCCGCTTGGATAGCGCAGTTTACCGAAAATAGCTGCATTTGGGCTGGAACTGGCCGGCTAGCGCAGTTTACCGAAAAGTGGAGCATCTGAGTCGGAGTCGTTCAGATAGCGCAGTTCTCCGAAAAGTAGTGCATCTGAGGTAGAGCCGCTTGGATGCCGCAGTTATCCGAAAATAGCTGCATTGGGCTGAATTGACCGGCTAGGCGCAGTTTACCGAAAAGTAAGTGTATCTGAGTCGAAGCTGTTCAGATAGCGCAGTTCTCCGAAAAGTGGCTGTATCTGAGCTGCAGCTGTTTAATTACTATACTATGCAAAAATGTATCTGTATTTGAACTGCAGTTGATCGGTTAATGCATTTTCTAAAAATTACTAAAGATATTTGGTTTGAAGTTATGTAGCCACCACATGATAGAAAACCGAGAACAGTATGTCCTCGGTTCGAGTTACTTTTTTTTGATGAAGTGCAGCTTCATTTCGTTTAAAGTACTTACAGTTGGAATTCCCAAAAGTTCTTCAGAGAAAACCATATAAGGATAATGCTCTTTCAATGTAGTCTTTTTTTCCAACAACTCATAAGCTTTCGAAAAAGCACGCTTTAATAGAGTATTTTTATTCGCTGTACGGATTGTATTGTTAAGCGCTTCTACTAATTGAGGAGAGCGATCAAAAATATCCCGAACGGTGATACATACATTTTCGTCTGTAGATTGCTCAATCATTGTCACAATGGCGAAAACAATCTCTACGGCGCGTTTATTTCTTTCTTTAGCAATTGATGTATAAATGATATCGGTATGTTCTGATATTAAGAACTTTGCAGGTTCAGTAATCTTATTTAAGTTGAGTTTTGACTGTCGTACCTTTACATTATACAGTGTCTGAATTAAGCGAAGCATGTAGGGAGAGGAAAAACGTATTGTGTTCGTGGTGTCATCATAACCCAGTGAAACCAAAAGCGGTAAAGCGGATCCGATTCGTTTTGGATATTTTGGATCGCGAATAATCCCGTAGATGGTTTGGAATGCTCCTGTCTTATTTCGCAGCATGATTATATCATTATCACTTAAATTACGTCCTTTCCCCATAAGTTCGGCCAAATCGGTAAGTAAATAGTAAAACTTTCGTTTATCGCATACTGGTTTTGGTTGATAGTATTTTTAATATCGGCAAGAATAATACTGTAAAATAGTTTTAATAAGGGCAGATCAAATTCACCGATTTCAACAACCTTACCACGACTAATTTCTTCCAGTTTTGCTTCTGATACAGGTACTCCTTCAAAATAAAGTTTTCCGGTATTAGCATCATAATTGAGGCCATCTGTTGATTCCAGAGGTGTTAGATATGCACTTCCGCTTTTGCGTAAACTTAAACCAGATTCATACTCCTGATCAATGATCAGGGAGATGTGCTTGGTCAATGAAGTATCGACATAGTCTTTTTTTCTTGTTCGGTTGGTCCTTTTTTTGGTTTCGTGTTCTATGGATTCTAGAGAAGATGCATTAGGTTGTGCGTTGTATGCGTTATCAGCGGCAAAAACCGGCAGCTCCTGAAGAACCACTTTGAGAGCCTCATATACACGATTTTCATTTTCTGTCAAAGGTGGGCCAGACTTCATACGAGCTTGAAGTTCCTGAAAGTGCAGGGCATAATGTTCGGGAATTGGCGCATATACTTTTCCGGTTTCAGGATCCTTTGACCACCACTCATTTTCGGTTTGATAATTGATCTCATGACCAACAGGTACCATCTCGGTTTCAACATCAATGGGGTGCTCTTTTCCATCTTTATCTGTTACTGAAATTTGAACAGTTTTCTTTTTATTTAATAAATCTGAATCTTTTTCCATTATTCACGCTCCTAAAAGCTAAAAAATAAACCCTAGCTTATATTATACAGAAAGAGTGGATTTCCTGCAAGACAAATGAAAGTAGAAGGGGAATTGTTTAAGATTGACTCTTTTGTAAGGTATCATAAGTACTGTGAGAGGTATAAAAAAGAAAAACTGATAAACTGCAGCTTTTATAATTGGCTGCAGTTTATCAGTCTATACATACTAACTATTGAAAACGCTGTGTAGAAATGATATGCACTTTAGGTGTTGAAGGCCGGAAGTTAATGGGCTTCCCAATCATTGTGCATATTCTAGGTTCCTTAGTGAAATCCAACCATTTTAAAATAGAAATCCACCAATTCTTCATTGTCTCCAGCAATCAGTTCAAGAAGCACATATAGTGGATCTTCCTCGTTTCGCAATTTTTCAAGTGATGCAGTAATGGTAGAAATTGTATCTTCGTAGTCATCGGCATCAGTAATATCGTTTAAATTACTAATGTCAATACCCATATTTACAAGTATATTTGCGATTATAGAAACATCCAGATCATCAATGAAATCCATATATATCCCCCTATTCTAAATAAAATTTTTTACAGTATAGTTCCGTAATCATGTGTGATAAGTATTCATGAGGACCATAAACAATTGCGGTTCATGGTCCCTGTGTAGTTAGCAGATTGTAATGTTTTTTATGCCACTTGCAGCAATAAATAACAGGATATCTTCTTTGTATTCTGGCAGCACCTTAAGTAAAAGGTTCTCTTCCTGCGTGATCCACTCAGCAGAAAGAAGTTTTTCCTTTATGACAGGGTCATTGCTGATTCTCTCGGACAAACTTTTTTGTGCAAGTTCTCCCGCAGAAAGAGCCGCAGAAGTTTCAGAAACTGTTGCTGTCTCTTGGAAAGAAGTGCCAGTTTCCTCTGCACTTTCAAAAAATCCGGGTTCGTCCGTATTATCAAAGGAGTCAAAGCCCCAGTCACCAAAAAGTGCGTCAAAATCTGTAGTTTCTGTTTGCGCAACTTCAGAGGTTTTGGAAGGAGTGATTAAAACAGGTACACTCTCCTCGGGTAAGTCGGGCTGAGCAGAGCTATTGGAAGTTATCGGGATATTGGTTTCTGCTTCCAGAGCCGTATCGACCGGTTTCGAAAATCCGACGGATTTTATAGACTTTAGTTCGGCAGACAGCCTGAACATCTGATCTTCCAATGATTTTAATTTTCCAGCAAGACCTGATTCACCAGTGTTCAGATCTTTTGTCGCATGGATATAGGCTGCTATTCCGCTGCCGGCAGCATTTTTTAGTTCATCATTCAGCCAGTTTATTTTAGCAGACAGCTCGCAAAGCCGTTCTAGTGTATAGTTTTCTGCGATAGCTGAAGATGATGATGGCTGCCCTGTTTTGGCCAGCAGCAAGGATGTGGATTCATTTAGGAGCTCTTCCGTAAGGCTTAGAAGAGATTTTCCGCTTTTGGCAATGGAATTTAAAGATTCCAGCAGCTTTGTGTAATTTCCAGAAAGCATCGCTTGGATGATTCGGAGCAGCTCATCTTTTTCAGACATCCCGAGAACAGATCGAACGACATCAGCCGTGATTTCATCTTCGCCATTTGATAGCTGTTCCAGCAGTTTTAAGGCATTTCGCATCGCACCACCAGAATAGGAAGCAATCAGTTCTGCAGCTTCCGGCTGAATACGGATTTGAAATTCTGTCGCAACTTCAAGAAGATGTTCACAGATGATGGCCTCTGGGATCTGCGTGATGGTATAGCAGGCAGATCGCGACCGGATGGTTGCCGGGATCCGGTCTGCTTCTGTTGTGCAAAGAATGATCAGTGCATAAGCTGGTGGTTCCTCCAGTGTTTTTAAAAGGGCGTTGAAAGCCTGACGGGAAAGCATGTGTACCTCATCAATGATAACGATTTTCCGCTTTCCGAGTGGGCGCTCGTGTAGCCAGTCTGTCAGGTCCCTTACATGATCAACTCCGGTGTTACTGGCACCGTCGATTTCCAGAAAGTCTACAGATCCACTAGATACAGATCTGCATCCATCACAGGTACCGCAAGGGTTTCCATTCTTATCTTTGTTTTTACAGTTTGCTGCCGTGGCCACGATCCTGGCAAGTGTTGTTTTCCCGGCCCCGTACTGCCCGGCCAGAATAATTACCTGAAAGAATTTGTCGCGGATGGACTGCATTCTCAGATTATTTACAGTAAATTCCTGCCCCTTTACCTCATCGAAGGTTTTTGGGCGTATCTTGGTATAAAGAGTCATAATTCCCCCTCTTTCATCATCTGGAACAGGAGTTCCAGAAAATCATGTTTTGTGTAGAGTAGCTTTTTGCCCCGGATATTGTGTGCCTGTTCAGAAATCTGGTAAGCCTGTTTAGCAGAAATAGGCAGTTCCGTCATATACGGGAATAATTTGCTTCCAACAAGTTTATGCAGGTATTGATCTGCATAGATGGCTTCCAAAAGCCTCACGATTGCCAGACGGGCGGCCGGTGAAAATGCTTCCAAAGCAAATTCGTCTTTTTCTTTCAGGAGACCGAAGGTTGACAGAAGATCCGCATGATTTTGTTGGTTCAGTGCTTTTATCATTCTGGCGGTCATAGATATGAAAGCGTCATCAGCATTTAGCTGTCGGAATAGTCCGGGACAGCCATTAGAAGCTGTAACCACCTCTAATGATACAAGATCTCCCTGTTCCATAAAAAACTGTGCCATATCATCTTCATTTACCGGAAGAAAACGGATTTCAAAGCATCGGCTGCATACCGTGCGGATCAAAGGCTTGTGTGCTATAAAAATGAATACACATTGCCCGTCTTCCAACTCTTTTAGCAGGCTGTTGGCCACGTTTGGGGTCATCTGATTCGCATTATCAATCAAAACAACGCGGCGCACAGTACTGGAATAGGAAATAAATTCTCTTAGGTCCTCCGTATCAGACAATTTGATGCTTGCCTGGTCACAGTCCAGACAGAAAAAATCTGCGCAGGAATGGAGTGGCTTATCAAGTCTGATGTCCAGGAGAAAGTGTGCCAGGATATCTGCACAGGTCCGCTTTCCAGTACCTGAGGCCTGACAGAATTAAATGCTGAGCATTTTTTTGTCCTTTGTCCATGTATTGCTTCAGAGCATTTTTCACATATGGGTTTAAAATCAGTTTTTCAAACATTCCTCTCCTCCTCGAAAGACCTCATAACCCAGATAGTCGCAGAAAGCTTTCCGGGTCTTATCGGTCGGATGCATACGGTCAGACTCGAAAAAGATCTGATCGATAGAATTCAGCTCTTTGCTCATTCGTACTGCGTTGGTGACAATAACTGCCTCCTTGGTTTTAGGCGGTGTCGTTCCATTGGCAGCTTCCAGAATATGTAAAAGTGCGGACATATCCGTAACTCGTTTCTCCTGTTCTAATCGGCTGTTTGTGCAGACTGCCATTAAAACCGCATCTGTGGAGGAACTCAAAAGGCGGGCCCGGTCCGTGAAGATGCCTTCCGCAGCGCTGAGTGTGAGCTGGGAAAGCACGCCGCTTGCGTGAAGAAGCGCACCGGCAATGACCAGCGATGGATCGGCCGGATCACTTCATTTGGGCTGCCTTCGCAGATAGTAAGCGCCATATCAGCCAGGTTTGCAACATTGATGGTATGCTTTAAAAAACCGCCAAAGTATGGATGTGTGGCTTCCTCGGTCAGTGGGAATTCCAAAAACCGTTCGTATCTGGCAGTCCCCATACCGAATACAGCGCAGCATAAACTATACAATTTGGGATCCTCAATTTCATCGAGGAGTTTTTTTAAGAGGGTGATACTTTGTTCTACATCGTAGCTGGACAAAGTAACCCGGAAATCTGCCGGATCGTATGTTTCAGCCGGACTGATCCGGACAATCCGCAGCGTACACTGCTCCCGGAAAAGCTCAACTTTTCCGACAACACGGACAATTTTTCCAACATAGTTATCCGTTTCATCCGAGATGTGTTCGGACCAGCATTTTCCGTATACAATACCACTCTTATCACTGAGCGTAAGGTCCTGCCAGCGCCGGCCATCCGCGATCGACAATTTGACATTCCGAAGTAAAAACTCCGTTGCAATTTCCTTTTCGACCATGTTGGCAGGTCCTTGATAAAAAATTTCTTCATAATGATATCTCCTCCGTTAAAAATGCTGATCATAATATTTTTTGATCAGCTCCAATAATTTTTCGTTTTCCGGATAGTCAAATCCTCTTTCAAATTTCAGAAGAGAATTATCTACACCACGAAAACGCGTAAAATACAGTTCCCCGCAGCGGGCAAACACTTCCGTTGGGACCAAATAGTAATCCAGGTTGTATTTGCTGTTTCCATTCAGCCGTGCTTTTAAATCCGGATCTTCACAATCCGAAAGATATTCCTGCAGGCAGGCCTCATACTGAAGCCGGATTTCTTTGAAATCATAGCCTTCACTCAGCATTCCATGAAAGTGATCGTACATGTGCAGAAATTCGTGGACGTAGCTGCTAGGGGAGCGGACATCAATGCATACGCACTGGTAGGCCGGGGAATAAAGGCCGGAAGCATGGTGTCGGCCAAGCTTGCGGAAACGAATGGAAGCATCATAGGGATGCTTTCCCAAAATATCCCCAAGAGCAAGAAATTCTTTTTCCAGTTCCTGCATTTTGTCAAGATCACAGTCTTCGTCTACCTCTATATAGCGGTAAACTGTTAAGAAACGGCTCTCTTTCATGTAATCCTGATGCTTTGGCGGAATATTCTTTTTGGTCATAAATGCATTGGCTACCTCTGTGTTATTTCGATGATAGCGCTCATCCGCTTCCTGCATTTTGTGCTGTTCCATCAGGCTTTTATAATGATGAGATATCCCTCTGGAATATTATCATTACATAGAAAATCCACTGTGCTGATAGAATACTGATTTAAGATCGGCAGGATCTGCTGCAGGAGTGAAAATTGAAATATAATTCCGTGCGCTTGTTGGCCGGCTATTCGCTCCTTTACAGGAATTTCCAGCTTGTCAAAAAATTGCATGACTTCTGGATACAAAACCTGCTCTTTTTCATAAGCATATACGGTACACATTTTCCCAAAAGCCTGGTATCTACGGGCAATTTCATCCAGAATGGACATATAGACCAGGTCATGGTCTTTAGACTCAATGGAATGGATGTAGCGCTTGTATTCAATCCGGATACGTTCTATGACTGCCAGTGTTGCAAGATAATAGGAATCCCATAAGATACATTTTCTCTTATCGTCTTTCAAATAGATTTTGCGGTTCCGGTTTCTGGGCTTTAGTTTTCCGAAGACCAGAAAGTATTCATTTTCAAATACAGTCATTTGAAAAATACAGTCCGTTGGCATACCGGTTGCTCCAACCAGCCTCGTTACCTGCTCATCATGGCATTGCGATAGAGAAATGCTAAATCCCAGAATCTCCTGCAGTTTTTCAGAAATCTCCTGTTCCGTGATCTGACCGGCCAGAAAATCTTTGTAAAGGGTATTTACAAAAGGATCGATCACCTTTTTCCAGTAGGTCTTGATCAGATATTCCGTGAAATCTTTTCGGCTGTTGCTCTTTTTCCAGAATTGGTCTCTGGAAAATAATTTGAAAAAGTCATTCATGGAATAAGTCCGGCGGGTTTTGATCCGGAGCAGTGACTGGATCCGGTCCTCTCCTTTGGCCAGATAATTGGTAGTCACCGTATTTTCTGGCAGAAAATCAAAAAGGTCGAAAAAATCTTCATCCGAAGATTCCATCGCCCCCTCATTTGTGTCTGGTTCATTGAAATTGAATAGCGCAGACAAATTGTACGGCAGTTGTAAAATAGCCATAGGTTCCTCCTCTCTTTGTTGTGAATGCACAAAAAAAGACCAAATTAGAATTCCTCTAATTTGGTCCGCATCTGTGCAGACTCATCCCCTTTTAATAAGCAATGTGCTTGAAACGAAGACAGAGTCTATTGTGTTTGAAATAAATTTTATCAAGGATAGTTTAACATAGATCAAAGGTGAGCGCAACGCCAAGAATGGACAGAAAAGAAGGAGCTAAGAATGGACAGAAAAGAAGGAGCCTTAGTGCCGGGAGGTCTGTTAATCAGAAAAGCTGTTTCAAACGCATAATACGTTAGAAACAGCTTTTTCTCAAATCTTTCTTTTGGAGAGTTCGTCCATGTATAATTCGGCAATATAGGATGGGCCATTGCACCATAATCGGGTCTGCTCATCGTAAAGTGCCTTGCCGGTTTTGGAAGAATAAAATTCCGGCAATATTTCCTTTGGACTTTTTCCTGTATCTTCTGCAATTTCTTCGACGGCCATGGTAATAAGAAGGTCAATCGTATAGTCTATTCGCTCTTTTGAAATCATTTCTTCAGCCATATTTTCTCGCTTTCCACAAAATGCAGGCAATCAAGCGCTGCAGTTGTTTTAAAACAATACTGATCCTTTAACTTATTCGGAAGTAGCTGTTTAATACAAAAATCATCAGCTTCTTTGCTTCCGGCTATTCCAAAGGCGCCGACTAGGTATGCAGCCAGCGTTGCATTTGTCGCGTCATCCGCAATTTTCCCAGCAATAATATCATATTTTGCCATAGTATCTTCAACATCCAGAAACAAAAGTCTTTTTCGATGAGCCGCAACACAGTGCAGCCATTCCACATTTGCATCATCAAATGCATATGTGGATAATTCTGGTGAAGGTCTTAACTGAAAGATGGAAAGATAGCCATAATCCTGATTCTCTTTAATGCTTCCATTTGCGAATGCTTTAGCAATGGAAGTCTTGAGAAAACGAATAGCCTGGTCCTTGGAGGTGGTCCAAAGTCTTTTCGTCTGGCGCATCTTTCCAATAAAGGCTTCTTTACCTCACAATAGCTGCATGGTAAAGGATAAGCCCATCTGTAAAATCAAGCACTAATTTGGATCCCCTTTCTTTGAAGAAATTCCGTGATGTCTTCTAATACAGCATCATCTCCTTCGCAGTGAAAAATCCCATAACATTTTTCGATATAGCCAAGTACATCTGCTTTTCCGAAGATGTTAAAAATCTCATCCACAGGAAGATGCCATTCCTTTGATGCTAAACGTACCAATCGGGTCTGCATGAATATGATCTCTTCTTTTTCGCTCATCGCGAAATCCTCCTTTCCGAGCTATTTCTATACTCCATATTAACATAATATCTGCGCGTGAACAAGATGACGATGTGGCAACCAATTTAGTAAGCTTTTTAGTCAAGCTCGTCAACTACAATAGATCTTTTATATTCCTGCTTTCCTTCATAATCTCCGGTATAACCACTGGCCAGAAACCAATCTGACATTGCCTTCCTCTTTTGAAGGCCGCGCAATGCTTTTTCGTAATCAAAAACATAGGAATCTGCTATAAAATTTTTGCACAGTTCCCGGATATATATTATGTCATGTTCTGATTTACCCTGAAAACCGTATTCCGTTTCGTAATTCGGGTTGTCAGAGTAGCTCTTGCGGTGTCCGGCATAGAAGATAACGTCATAGCAGCATTCGTGACGAATCTTCCGTTCCAGGTCTGATTGCTGCCAGTACGGATCACTATAGTCGGTAATCTTAATGTCGAATACCTTCTTTTCATCCATGTCAAAAAACTGGACACGGTAACGGCCGTCCCCTTCTTCAATCCACTCAAATTTCATAATCCTTTTCCTCCTGGTTATTTTTACTTTCCGTATATGCCATATAGTATTTTTTTTGATCAAGGGTTCTATGGTGACCGGGAGCTATGTAATTCTCCCCCCACTATTTCCATACCCCATCTTAACACAATATCTGTGCGTGAACAAGATGCCGCGGCAGCGGTCAATCGACATAGTTTTTAAACTCCGGATACAGTGGGGCATCGGAAAAACTACCTGCAAAGAAAGAGGTTTCGTTTGGCCCGGGTCATGGAAACATACAGTAGGTTCCGGCCCTCTTCTGATTCTTCAAACTCTTCTACTCCATAAATTACTACGGTGGGAAATTCTTTCCCTTTTGATTTATGAGCAGTAAGAAGGGTAATCGTATCGGGGCTTGCGGGATATTCAACCTCTGCTGTATCAGAAAATTCGATCATGGCATTCATATGGTTAAGAAATTCGGAAGCCGTATTGATAGCCGCATTTCGATGCGGGAGCACAACTCTTCTACTGCCGGATGTTCCTTCTTCTGCCAGAGAAACTGGTAAATGGACCGAACGGCATCGGACAGATCCTGGGCATACAGAAGTTTTTTACAGGAAGAAAGTGTCCTGGCAAGTGCGATACCGGGACTGCCGGATGCTTCATATATTTCAAGCAGATCCGGATCATATAAATCTGGTTCTGGAAGATTGAAATATTTTAAGAAGCTTTCCAACATGTGGTCTCGCTCGACAGGAATGTCCAGTTCATATCCATTACGTTTCAGCTGTCTGTAAAGCGCCAGTGGATCATGAAAATTGGTCACGTAGAGAGAAAATGTGTCACGAATGGCAATAAATACCTCATCCTTTATGAGTAATGTTTTGGGTGAAGTTGCAAGGTAAAAACCATCTAAACTTTTTTTGATCTTTTCCAGCGCTTTATTTTTGCGCGCAATGATGGCAATATCTCCAGGTTTATAACCAGAGCGTTCTGCGGATGCAACCAGATCCCGGATGGTATCTACCAGAACATTTTTCCGATAAATCGGCCGAACCGTAGCGCGGTGATGGGAACGCAGAGATTTGCGATACCGATTCGTATTATTGGCAATCAGCGCATTTGCAGCTTCCAAAATGTGGTCTACCGACCGGAAATTATCTGGAAGAATCACGATTTTACTGTTGCTCCACATCTCCTGAAAATGAAGCAGGTAATAGTTGCTTCCTCCGCGCCAGGAATAAATACTCTGATCATCGTCTCCCACAACCACAATATTTCCATGGGATGCGATGGCGTATACCAGATCGACCTGATCTGACGAGATATCCTGGAATTCATCAATCATTACATAGCGAAAACGCTGCTGATAGCTTTTTAATACTATCTGGATATTCGCTAAACAGTTGGTTGGTAAGCTGGATCTGTTCATCAAAGCAGATATACCCCTCTTCTTTCATTCGTTCCTTCAGTTTCTGATAAAGGCACCCTAAACCATCCGGATCAGGAAAATCCGCATGTTTTTTCCACTCTTCCAGTCCGTCTTTCTCAATGGAAAGTACAGCGTTGTAAATCCTGCTCAGCAGGCCGAAATCACCGGTGAGTCCGTCATAGTCAATGCCGGACAATGGAGAGATTTCATCAATGATCTGCAAAATCAGACGATAGTATCTACCTTCTCTGCAATTTTTAAGGATTTTCCTATGAAGTCCTCATGTTTGCGAAGAATCGTGTAGCCAAGGCTGTGGAAGGTAAAGATGGCCGGCAATGCACTTTCTTCACCGAGCACCCGTCTGGCACGTTCCAGAATTTCGCCAGCGGCCTTTTTGGTGAAGGTGACAAAAAGAATTTGTTCCGGCAAAATCCCGTTTTTGATCATTCGTACCATACGTGCAATCAGACAGTGAGTCTTGCCGGCACCAGGTACCGCGATGACTGCCATAGGGCCATCCATGTGTTCAACAACTCTCCGCTGCTCCGGTGTCAGTCCTTTCTCTAAATCGACTGTTTCCGCTGGAACAGGGATGGAAGTTTCTTCTGGTTGTTTTTCCGGTGCCAATGCGGAAGTATTCTGCTGATGGCATACATCTGTATAGCGGCAGTATTCACATTTTTGAGGTACGGAAAGCTGGATCGTGCTCAGGAGAGCCTGGGTGGCCTCCGCTATCCCGCCGTATCCCATTTGAAGATAGCATTTCCCTTCCGTATACTGTGAGGCCAGAAAATCAGCCTTATCCTCTTTGGATTTTAAGTAGCAGATCATGGAAATCGTTTCCTGTCCATAGGCTGGAGCGCTGATCAGGTATTGTGATAACAGTTCCAGGCTGTAATATGCCTGGGTCTCTTGCTTCCTGGCTCTCACAGAATACTGTGGTTCATTCGGGAAAATACTTAAAGCATAGACATGCTCCCCCTTTTTAAGAACCAGATCTGCTTGTGCAGATAATTCAGACACCGCTACGTGGTTGCAGCTTGTATTGACTGAAATCGCTGAGCAGAGCCTGGTCTTCAAAATCTGATAACCCTGCTCAAAGAACCAGTCAGCAAAGCGATGCCACCTGGCAAGGTCCTGATCCCGGCAGGTTTCATACTGGCGGTTATTAAGGAACCAGTCTCTGCTGTATTCCAGAAATGCTTTTTCGAGTGCTTCTGAAAATGAAGTAGGCCCTTTGGATAATGCTAAAATTAAAGAGTCCTTCTTTTGATAAAAAAACTGGGTACGTTTTGATGCAGCATATAATCCCAGCTTTCCGAGACGGTAGTGGCTTTCGCAGTGGCGAAGCCGGATAAGATCCCTGATTGTAAGTTTCATAGGCTAAGTCCTCCTTTTGGGCACGAAAAAAGGAACCTCCCAAAGGAAGTTCCTCCAACGTACATATTATTCTGTTTATTTTTCCAGAATTCCCCCACTCATTCGGTCATAAAATGGCGTGCGCTTTGTCAGAGACAAATGTTGTTGAAATGAAAGAATCTATGAGTATTTTACCATTGGATTTGGGGCAAATCAAGGATTATCAGATGATGGTATGACAACTTATGTAGATTAATGGGAAGAAATGTGCTATGCTAAAAAGGCTGCCGAACCTCCAGCAGAAAGGAGGTGAGTCGGATGGGAGATTTTATCATCACATTTTTTGTCTCTGTTTTAGCAGGTGTAGTTAGCTACTACATATGCAAATGGCTGGACAGAGATAAATAGGCAGCAACAGCCTAAACGGTCGGTTCGCCGTAATGAACAAGAAAACCCCAGAGGAGGCACCCTCTGGGGTTTTCGTTTTGCCGCATGGGAAATCATCACATTTCTTAGCTGCCTACATTTTATTATATTTTCATCGAAAAGTCAATATTCCTATGAATGCCCGTTTATCGCTGTATGAATATCTGGTTATCGTTTGTTATAATTAATAGTTTTGTAATGGAGAATTAAAGATAAAGGTTCACTTTTGTGCTACCATATTTATAACAAATAATTTGAAAAAGGGGCGATTACATGGAAGAGAGTTTCTGGAAACAGACATATGAGAAGATTCTGATTGGAATGGGTCTCTTTGGGATTACATTGAATTTTCTCTTTCTCAATCAGATTCTTCCCTTCCTTGGTGCCCTTTTGCTGTTTACGGGATTCCGAAAACTGAGACTGGAAAACCGCTGGCTGAAAGCCGGATACGCAGGCGCCGCGCTCAAAGTTGTGATTACCATCGTGAACATTGTGATTGGAAGTGTGCTCGAACGGGAGAAAATTTATGTTTCATATGTATGGAAAGTGATTGTTTTCTGTGGCGGAATTTTGCCGGTTTTTCTGATGGTTTGTCTCTTCCTTGGTATGCGTGAGGAACTGGAAAAGCGTAAGGCGGAAATAAAAAATGAGGTCCTGCTCCATATCATCATCTGGTATGTGGTGGTGACCGTGCTTGCGGTTCGGGAATATGAGGGCTGGATTCTTGGCCTGGCGATCGTTGCCGCATATATTGGAATCCTTGTGGAGTTAAAGAATATAG
>ENA-OQIG01000864-OQIG01000864.1-human-gut-metagenome-genome-assembly--contig:-NODE-864-length-15405-cov-1.550727_pt1 | contig 15405 bp, 22 predicted proteins | sample MGYA00242576_ERZ504741 | MGnify/ENA primary metagenome ERZ504741 (study PRJEB26092, sample SAMD00036436) | human gut metagenome | host: Homo sapiens | study: EMG produced TPA metagenomics assembly of... | reverse complement strand
GAAAATAATCAGACCAATTTGCAGAATCCGAAGAAGCTAAGAAAGTCTGCGAAGAGATAGCATTCGGCAGAGAGGGAACCGTACGGTTTACCGGGCGCTGGAAAGAAACGGAAGTCCAGGACGAGACCGATCTGACTTTTGATTGGAACAAACCTGATCATAACGAATGTTGTCCTAAGCAGAGAGAAAGAAGATCAGTTTATCTCGTATATGGAGCGTTATGCAGCAAAGGAGTGGAAGGTAACCGAGAAAGGATATTTAATCTATAAGAAATATCGTCCGGCAGGTTATGATGGAGAGGATGCAGTCGATGCAGTTCGGATGGAACCGATTCCGGATGAGTTAAGAGAATTGTGTAAACGTTATGTTCCACAAAGTGGGTACTACAACGGAGGATTATTTTTTGAGGAGTGGAATGAGAAGAATTATGACAGACTGGATTTCGGTCGTTGTTTGAAGAGTTTTACCGGATACAGAATGGAAATTATCCGGCAGATGACGCATATCCGGAGGGGATTCCGGCGCAGGAATTTGAATCGGTAGTGCAGAGTTACCTTTCGGTTCCGGTAGAAATTCTTCGGGGAAGGCAGGAGTATCAGAAAGAAAAGAACTGTTATAAACGGGAAGAAATGTTGTATCGAAGATATAATATTACAAATGTGCCGGTGCCGGAGGTGACGGCTTATAAGGAAAATCCAGATGGAACATTGACCATAACGGTGGAGGCGGTCTGGAAAGAACGGATGACAGATTGTGCGTTCATACATGAAGTGACCGTAAGGCAACGAGGGGAGAGAAGTTTCCAGTATATTGGAAATAGGATTATTCAGTCGGAGGAGAATATGCTTCCAACTTATATGGAAGAGGCTGAGAAAAAGTAGAAGGGAGTATTCATGTCAGAGAAGAGAACACAAAATAAGGGTACAAAAAAACAACAAGAGATACAGAATTACAGAAGGAAAGAGAAAAGCTTCAATTGGGTGTGGCTCGGGATTTCTGTGCTTTTGGTTATTGGAGTGATCGTAACCGGGGTGATGTTGAATGTTGCAGACATCCGACAGACTCCGAAGATGGTTATGAAAGAATATTTTGAATTACTTTCCAAAGGAAAGTATGAAGAGATGTATGCGTTTGTCAGTGACACAAGCGGAATAGAAAAGAAAGCTTTCCTTGAGAAAAACAAAAATATTTATGAAGGGATCCAGATGAGTGGACTTCAAGTGAAGTTTGACAAGGAGAAGAAAAAGAAGGACAAAGAGAAGACAGCCGTAGTATCTATCAGACGAAGATGGAAACTGTGGCAGGAAGAAAAAGCATTTTACAATGAAGCAAGTCTGGTCAAAGAAAAAGGCGGTGACTGGAAACTTGTATGGGAACCGTCATTGATTTTCCCGGAATTGAGGGAAGATGACAGAATTGTCGTGTCCACAGTTTCAGCGCGTAGGGGAAATATATTGGATCGGAATGGAAATGGGCTTGCAGTCAATGGAACTGTACTTCAAGTCGGTGTGGTCCCGGGAAAGATGGATGAGGATAAGACGGGAGCAATTGAAAAAATTGCAGCAGAAATGGATATGACAGAGGAAGAGATAGAAACAAAGCTCAGCGCTGCGTGGGTGACAGATGACGTGTTTGTGCCATTAAAGTCGATGGCAAAAGGGAATGAAGAAAAAGAACAGCGTCTGCTGGAAATCAAAGGAGTTATGATCTCTGAGACGGAAGGAAGAGTCTATCCTCTTGGAGCAGCAGGAGGACATCTGACTGGCTATGTGCAGCCGATCAGTGCAGAGGAACTGGAAGAAAAAACAGGCGGAAGGGTATCATGAAAATAGTGTGATTGGAAAATCAGGTTTGGAACTTGCCTATGAGAAAACACTAAAGGGTTCCGATGGCTATGAAATCTACACAGCAGATCAGAATGGCAAGACAAAGATTCTTTTAGCTGCGAAGGAAAAAGAAGATGGACAAGATGTGACGGTGACTATCGATGCTGCAATCCAACAGAAAGCGTACGAACAGTTTCAAGGAGATGCTGCGATGGCTGTTTCCATAAATCCAAAAACCGGGGAAGTGATGGCACTTGTGAGTACGCCGGCATATGACCCGAATGAGTTTGTCTATGGAATTTCCGATCGGAGATGGACAGAATTAAATGAAGATCCAAACCGACCGCTTTTGAACCGATTCTATGCGGCTCTTGTGCCGGGATCTACGTTTAAACCGATCACGGCAGCAATTGGCATGGATGCAGGGAAACTTGATCCAAATGAAAACAAAGGATATGTGGGGCTAAGCTGGCAGAAAGATGCAAGTTGGGGAGAATATATGGTTACAACACTGACCGATTATGGAAGCGAGGTCAACTTGCAGAATGCGCTTGTCTATTCGGATAATATTTACTTTGCACGTGCAGCGCTTGATATTGGGGCGGATACGATGATCGAGGGCATGCGCCAGGCAGGATTTGAAGAAGAACTGCCATTTGACATCGGTGCACAAGTATCTACATTTGGAACAGACAGTAAGATTTCTTCTGAAATTCAGCTGGCAGATACAGGATATGGGCAGGGAGAATTACTTGTCAATCCAATTCATCTTGCGTCCATTTACTCTGCATTTGTCAATGAGGGAAATATGATTCTTCCGGTACTACAGATGGAGGAAGGACAGCAAGCAGAGTATTGGAAAAAAGATGTATTTACGAAGGAGACGGCAAAACAGATTCAGAGTGATCTTGTGCAGGTTATTGAGAATCCGACTGGAACTGGAGCAGGCGGAAGAATCGAGGGAGTTTCCCTGCTTGGAAAGACCGGAACAGCCGAGACAAAAGGAAGTCAGGAGGATGCAGGAGCTCTTGAATATGGATGGTTTGCATGTGAAACGACAGAGGGGGAAGAGCGGCCGCTGTCTGTAATCGGAATGGTAGAAGATGTACAGAAAAAAGGTGGAAGTAATTATGTTGTGTCAAAAGTCAATGCCATCATGGAGTCGTATTATGCAAATTGATCAAAAAGAGCATGATTTTTTGTGAATTTCCATAATTTTATAAAAAATATTGACAGATACTGTCGACAGTTTTATAATAAAAACAGCGTTAAATAAGAAAAAGAAGGAGGTAAAACTATGAACGCAAAGAGAACAATAAATTTAATGGATTGTACAACAATATACAGCAACCGTTTGGAACGTTTACCTCAGGAGAATCTTTTTTAGAGTAAAGTAAGAATAGAAAGATTGTGCTTTCTTTTTGTGCAAAAGCTGTGGTATGCGTGCCACAGCTTTCTTTTTTTTAGGAATTTCCTGGAAAAGAAGCGTTTCTGGGTGGATATCTTTGGAGAGATATCTATTCTGGGAGAATCTTGCAGAAAACATAGAAGAAGCACATCTTATAGAGGAAGTTTGATCCGCAATAGGGAAAATCAGGATGTGCACCAGGCATGTCCTTTTTTTGTGGGAAATTTCATCTTTTAATCAAAATTTTCAGTAGATTCCTGGCGGAGCACAGAAGTGTGGCGCTTTGGAAGAGAAAAAGATTCTTAGGAGCGAAAAAGGTCTGTTGTATAAGAGAGGAAAGGAGAACGGGGAAACTTATGAAAAAAATATCAAAATATCTGTTGGAAAAGTGGTATGTGTATGCGTTTGCAATCGGCTGCTTGGTCATCAAGTCAGTCTTGACATGCTGTCTCCACAGATTACAAAGCGTATGATTGATGATGTGATTGGAAAGGGACAGAAGGAAATTTTTCCAATGCTACTTTTTGGGGTCTTTTTCATCGGAGTAGGAAGATGTGTTTTTGGATATCTTCAAGAATTTACTTTTGACCGGGTGGGATCGGAGATCGCGATGGATATTAGAAGAAGGCTGTTTGATCATATCCAGTCGTTGTCCATGCGGTATTTTAACAATACAAATACTGGAGAACTGATGTCGAGGGTCAAAGATGATGTAGATAAAATATGGGGATCACTGACTTATATCAGCATGTTGCTCGTAGAAGTCATCTTTCATACCAGTGTGATTTTGGTTTGTATGTATCGCCTTGACAGAGGTTTGTTTCTTATTCCGGTGATCGCAATGCCAATGGTAGCGCTGTTTGCAATTATGATGGAAAAGAAGCTTGGAAATGTGTATGAGGAGATTAGTGAAGAAAATGCTGCTCTGAATACGGTGGCGGAAGAAAATCTTGCCGGAGTGCGTACCGTCAAAGCATTTGCAAGGGAGAAATTTGAGATCAGAAAATTTTTATCTCACAACAAGCGTTATTACGAACTGAATATGAAGCAGTCTAAAGTGCTGGTTCGATACCAGCCATTATTTCAGGCAATCACAAAGCTGCTTCCAGTTATTGTTATTATTTTTGGCGGACACCGTGTGATAGAGGGAAAAATCACACTGGGAACGCTCGGGGCATTTGTGAATATTCAATGAACATCGTCTGGCCGATGGAGATGCTAGGATGGCTGTTCAATGACTTTGCGGCGGCAGTTGCATCCAATGAAAAGCTGAAGAAGATTTACCGACAATATCCGGAAATTACAGAGCCTAAGAGCCCGGAAAGACTGGAGAATGTAAAGGGGAATATCACATTTGAACATGTTTCTTTGGAACTTGACGGACATTCCATTTTGCGAGACATATCCTTTGATCTGCCGGCAGGAAAGACGCTCGGGATTATGGGAGAAACCGGTGCGGGAAAGACTTCTGTCATCCATGTACTTCAGCGGTTTTATGATGTCACGGGAGGAAAGGTCCTTTTGGATGGGAAGGATATTCGAAAACTCCCACTTCATCAGTTGAGAAGAAGCATTGCGCTTGTTATGCAGGATGTCTTCTTGTTTTCAGATACGGTGGAAGAAAATGTACGGTTTGGAAAGCGGGGAGAAGTTTTGGCGGGAAGAAGTGGTTGCCTCTCTTGATTGTGCGGAGACAAAAAATTTCGTAGAGCGTATGGAAAGCAGGTATGACACGCTGATCGGTGAGCGCGGGGTAGGGCTTTCCGGTGGTCAGAAACAGAGAATCAGCATTGCCCGGGCGATTGCAAAACGTGCGCCGATCCTCGTATTAGATGATTCGACTTCTGCACTCGATATGGATACCGAGCGTCAAATCCAAGAGAACCTACGGAATGTGACAGATGTGACAAAGATTATCATCGGACACCGGGTTTCTTCAGTGCGAGATGCAGATGAAATTCTGATTTTACAAGATGGAAAAGTGGCAGAGCGGGGAACGCATGAAACATTATGGGAGAAAAAGGGAATTTATTATCAGACCTGTCAGATACAGGGGGAAGTTATTTAAAGGAAGGAGAGAAAAACGATGGCGGTAAATGCAACGAGAACAGATGAGCAGGTCCAGACAGTGTCAAAGAGAAAGACTCTGGCGCGGATGTTCTATTATCTGCTCGCATATAAAAAGCAGGTCGTGGCAGTGCTGACGATTATGCTTGTATCAGTTGTGATCACACTGATCAATCCGCTGATCATCCAACAGGCGATCGACGTTTATATTGCAGGAGAAGACTGGCATGGGTTAAAAAGGCTTGGCATTGTGGCAGTTCTTTTGAACCTGACACTTGTCCTGCTTGTGAAAATGCGTATGTATATTATGGCGAAGGTGTCAAATGAGGTGCTTCTCACAATTCGTGAAGAATTGTATACGCATATCCAGACACTGAGTTTTCAATTTTTGACAGCAGACCGACCGGGAAGATTCTTGCAAGGATCATTGGGGATGTCAATTCTTTGAAGGAGGTGCTGTCAAACAGTGTCACGACACTGATTCCGGATTTTATCACAATCTTGTCGGTGGTCGGGATCATGTTTGTCAAAAACTGGAAGCTGGCAGCGGCAGCGCTCTCCAGTTTGCCGCTTATGATCCTCGGAGTTGCCTTTGTGCAGAGCAAATCTCATATACGGTGGCAGATCCACCGAAAAAAAAGGATCGAATATGAATGCATTTGTCCATGAAGATATTTCAGGGATGTATGTTGTGCAGAGCTTCGGGGCGGAGCAGGAAACGAAACAGATTTTTGAAGAATTATTACAGGAGCATAAGGACTCCTTTGTAGATGCAGTGCGCTATGCAGATGCGTTTGGTCCAATTGTAGATTTCTGTTGGGGACTTGGAACAATGGTACTATACTTTTTCGGGGTCAATATGATTCTTGACGGAATGCTGCAGGTCGGAACGCTGATCGCATTTGGAACATACATTTCAATGTTCTGGCGACCGGTCATGAACCTCAGTAATTTCTATAATCAGCTTGTGACGAATATTGCAGGAGCAGAGCGTATTTTTGAGATTCTTGACACGAAGCCGGACCTGACTGACGGGGAGACAGCTTGCGAGATGCCGGAGATCACAGGTGCTGTCAGCTTTCGGCATGTAACCTTTTCCTATGAGAAAGAAAAGGAAGTATTAAAGGATGTCAGCTTTGAGATTGAGCCTGGTCAGACAGTGGCGCTGATCGGACCGACCGGAGCAGGAAAATCAACGATTGTCAATCTAATCTGCCGCTTTTATGATATTCAGCACGGGCAGGTCTGTATTGATGGCAGGGATGTAAAGAGTGTGACGATTGAAAGTCTTAGAAGTCAGATGGGAATTATGACACAAGATGTCTTCTTGTTTTCGGGAACGATTCGGGAAAATATCCGATATGGAAGGTTAGAAGCCAGTGAGGAAGAAATCATCCGGGCAGCAAAAGCAGTCCATGCCCATGAATTCATCATGAAGATGGAGAAGGGATATGATACAGAGTTAAAAGAGCGCGGCGCAGGACTTTCAGCGGGACAAAGACAGCTTCTCGCATTTGCAAGAACGATGCTGTCAGAACCTAAAATACTCATACTGGATGAGGCGACATCTAGTATTGACACGCATACAGAACTTCTTGTGCAGAAAGGAATTGAAGTGTTATTAAAAGGAAGAACCTCCTTCGTGATCGCACACCGGTTATCGACAATCCAGAATGCCGATCGCATTTTCAGGGTAGACAATGGCGGAATTTTGGAGTTAAATAGTTTTGAGGAAATTGAAAAGTGATGTCTGTTTCAAGGAAGTAAGACGGCGGACAGGAAAATGAGCATGTAAGGAGGAAAAAGATGAAGCATGATACATCGCAGATGATTAAAAGAGAGGAGCATCTCCCGGTCATTTTGATCGGAGAGGGGCTGCTTGTCGGGATGATTGGCGGTCTGATCGTCCTTGCCTACCGCATTGCATTGAAGTATGCCGGGAAGTGGATGGATGAGATCATCACCTTTGCGGGACAGTCTCCGGTGCGGATGGCAGGATGGCTGCTTGTCTTAATGGTGTTGGCAGTTCTTGTAGGATTGCTTGTCCGGTGGGAGCCGATGATCTCAGGGAGCGGGATCCCACAGCTGGAAGGAGAGATGGCGGGAAAATTATCGCAGAAATGGTGGCGTGTGCTGCCGGCAAAATTTGCAGGAGGATTTTTGTCACTGCTGGCGGGATTATCGCTTGGAAGGGAAGGCCCGTCGATCCAGCTTGGAGCAATGACGGGAAAAGGGATTTCAAAACTGTTAAAGCGGGATCGGACGGAAGAAAAGTTTCTGTTGACCTGTGGGGCGAGCGCCGGGCTGTCGGCGGCATTTCATGCGCCTCTTGCGGGGGTGATGTTCTCACTTGAAGAAGTGCATAAAAATTTCTCGGTATCTGTGCTGATTTCGGTGATGACCGCATCGATTACTGCAGATTATATTTCTTCTCAGTTTATCGGGATAGAACCGGTATTTCAGTTTGATATCGGAAATGTACTTCCACAGAATTATTATTGGATGATCGTTGTGCTTGGAGTGATTCTTGGATGCTTCGGTGCATTTTACAACTGGTTTACGCTGACGGTGCAGGCAATGTATAAAAAAGTCTCATGGTTAAATGAAGTGACACGACTGCTTATTCCATTTACGCTTGCCGGAATTTTTGCATTTACAGTGCCGGAATTACTTGGAAGCGGACATGAACTGATCGATCTGATGACAGATCATAAGCTATTGCTAGGGGGAGCAATCTTTTTGCTCGCAGCGAAATTTGTGTTCTCGCAGTCTGTTTCGGTTCCGGGGCGCGGGAGGGATTTTCTTTCCACTGCTTGTGCTTGGAGCATTGACTGGGGGAATCTTTGGAATGATCGGTGTCAATTACTTTGGAATGGACCCGGATTATATCAATAATTTTGTCTTACTTGCAATGACAGGCTATTTCACCGCGATCGTGCGTGCGCCGCTGACCGGAATCATCCTGATCTTTGAGATGACTGGGTCAGTGAGCCAGATGCTGTCACTCTCGATCATCTCGATCGTGGCATATATTGTGGCGACGTTATTAAAGTCTGATCCGATCTACGAAAGCCTTCTGGAACGCCTGCTCGCGGGCAGAGGAGAACTGAAAGAAGAAGGAAGCAGGGAGAAAGTACTGATGCGGCAGTCTGTGATGTTTGGTTCAGCGGCAGCGGATCATGAGGTTGGAGAAATCCAGTGGCCGGATCACTGCCTGCTTGTGTCGATTCAAAGAAGCGGAAGAGAGATTATTCCGAGAGGAAACACAATGATCAGAGCAGGAGATGTTCTTGTGACGATGACAGAAGAACAATATGCGGGAGAGATGCATGATGAAGTTCGGGAGATCTGTGAAGAGTAGCAACAGCTTCAAAATAGTGTAGAAGAAACTTCCTTTTTATGTTATGATAAATTGATAGGTCTAAAAATAGATTTTGGAAGACCTTGCAGAGCAAACAAAAGAAGAGGAAGAAAACAATGGGAATCATAGAATTATTTTTGATCGCGGTAGGTCTTTCCATGGATGCGTTTGCAGTGTCAGTCTGCAAAGGATTGGCGATGAAGAAATGTACATGGACAAAGGCTGGCATTGTCGGACTTTATTTTGGTATATTTCAGGCGGGGATGCCGCTTTTGGGATATGCATTGGGTGTGCAGTTCAGCCATGTGATCACTTCGATCGATCACTGGATTGCATTTGTACTTCTTGGGATCATCGGTCTGAACATGATCAAAGAATCGCGGGAAGACGGCGAAGAGTGCGGGATGGAAGAAGATTCTCTTAAGGTGAAGGAGATGCTTGTGCTTGCGGTTGCGACCAGCATTGATGCACTCGCAGTTGGGATCACATTTGCATTCTTGCAGGTGGACATCATCCCGGCAGTTGCATTTATCGGAGTGACAACATTTTTACTGTCCGTAGGCGGGGTGAAGATTGGGAATGTATTTGGTGCAAAATATAAGTCCAAAGCGGAACTGGCAGGAGGATTGATCCTGATTTTAATGGGAATAAAGATTCTTCTGGAGCACCTGGGGATTTTCTAATACAGTAAAGTAAAAATAGGCAGAGCAGAGAAGATAAGAAATCTGTTATTGGGAGAAGATGCAGATTAGATTTTTAAAGAGGTGAATGATTATGAGATGGAACAAATTCAGATTAAAGACAACAACAGAGGCGGAAGACCTTGTCAGCAGTATGTTGATGGATCTGGGAATTGAAGGTGTGGAGATTGAGGATAAAGTGCCGCTTACACAGGCTGATAAAGAGCAGATGTTTGTAGACATCCTGCCGCAGATCGAGAGTGATGATGGAATTGCTTACCTCAGCTTCTATCTTGAGGAGGATGTGGATAAAGAGGAGATGCTTGCAAAGGTCAGAAATGAGTTTGAAGCGATGCGTGCCTATGCGAATGTAGGAGAAGGGACGATCGAAGAGTCTCAGACAGAAGATCTGGATTGGGTAAATAACTGGAAGCAGTATTTTCATCAGTTCTATGTCGATGACATTTTAATTATTCCATCCTGGGAAGAGGTAAAACCGGAAGATGAGGATAAGATGATCATTCATATCGATCCGGGAACAGCATTTGGAACAGGAATGCACGAGACGACACAGCTTTGTATTCGTCAGCTGAAGAAACATGTGACAAAGGAGACAAGAATTCTTGATGTAGGATGTGGAAGCGGAATTCTTGGCATGCTTGCCTTAAAATTTGGCGCAGCTTATTCTGTGGGAACAGATCTTGATCCGTGTGCAATCGATGCTACTTATGAAAACATGGAAGTCAATGGAATTACTAGAGACCAGTATGAAGTCATGATTGGCAATATTATTGATGATAAGGAAGTGCAGGATAAAGTCGGCTATGATAAGTATGACATTGTTGTGGCAAATATTCTTGCGGACGTTCTTGTGCCACTGACACCAGTGATCTTAAACCAGCTGAAAAAAGGTGGTGTCTATATTACAAGCGGAATCATCGATGACAAGGAAGATACTGTTGTAGAGGCAGTGAAGGCAGCGGGGCTGGAAGTGCTGGAAGTGACCTATCAAGGAGAGTGGGTATCTGTTACCGCAAGAAAAAATTTCTAAGAAAGAGGATAGAAGAACATGCAGCATTTTTTGTAGTGCCAGATCAAGTGAGGGATGGATACATTGAGATTACCGGATCGGACGTCAATCATATGAAGAATGTACTTCGTATGAGGACGGGAGAGCAGTTGGAAATCAGTGATGGCAACAATAAGAAGTATCTCTGTGAGATCGAATCACTGGAGGCAGACAAGGTAACGGCTCGGATTTTGGAGGAACGGGAAGCGGAAAATGAACTTCCATCAAACTTTATCTGTTTCAGGGCTCCCAAAGAGCGATAAGATGGAGTTGATCATCCAGAAAGCGGTAGAACTTGGGGTATGGGAAGTGATTCCGGTTGCGACAAAGAGGGCAGTGGTAAAGCTGGATCAGAAAAAGGCGGCAAAGAAGAGAGAACGGTGGAGCGGGATCTCAGAGAGCGCTGCAAAACAGGCTGGGAGAAATGTGATCCCGGAAATAAAACAAGTGATGAACTTTCAGGAAGCGCTTTCTTATGCGAAAAGCCTTGATGTTCTTCTGATCCCATATGAATTGGCGGAGGGAATGCAGGCTACAAAAGAGCGGATCCAAGCGATACAGCCGGGGCAGTCGGTTGGGATTTTATTGGTCCGGAAGGCGGATTGAGCAAGAAGAGGTGAAGCTTGCATGGAGGCAGGAGCATATCCGATCACGCTTGGAAGGCGGATCCTTCGCACAGAGACGGCGGGGATGACGATGTTGTCTGTGCTGATGTATCATCTGGAACAGGAATGACATAATCTGATAGATAAAAGAAAACAAGGAGAAAACTATGGAAATATATCTGGACAATTCGGCGACAACAAAGTGTTATGAATGTGTGCGGGACATTGTTGGAAAAGTAATGTGTGAAGATTACGGAAATCCATCTTCTATGCACAGAAAAGGAGTCGAGGCAGAACAATATATCAAGGAAGCAAAGGAAATCATTGCAAAGGCGATGAAAGTGCAGGAAAAAGAAATCTTTTTTACTTCCGGAGGAACTGAGAGCGATAACCTTGCGCTGATCGGTGCTGCAAGGGCAAATCATCGCAGGGAGACATCTGATCACTTCGTCCATCGAGCATCCGGCAATTTTAAATACGATGCATTATCTTGAAGAAGAAGGATTTCGCGTGACGTATCTTCCTGTGGATGCAGAAGGAAAGGTGAAGCTTTCCGCACTGCAGGAAGCGCTCTGTGAGGAGACAATCCTCGTATCGATCATGTATGTGAATAATGAGATGGGAGCGGTTCAACCAATTGAGGAAGCAGCGCGTATCATTAAGGGGTACAACAATAAAATTTTATTTCATGTGGATGCAGTTCAAGGATTTGGAAAATATCGGATTTATCCAAAGCGGATCGGGGTTGATATGATGTCTGTGAGCGGACATAAAATCCACGGACCGAAAGGAATCGGAGCGCTTTATATCAACGAGAAGGTGAAGATCCATCCGATTATTTTCGGAGGAGAACAGCAGAAAAATATTCGTTCCGGCACGGAGAATGTTCCGGGGATTGCTGGACTTGGAAGAGCCGTCAAAGAGATTTATACGGATTTGGATGAAAAGACCGCAAAGATGCGTGCGCTGAAAAATCGGTTCATTGAAGGAATCCAGAAAATCGATGATGTAGTAATCCATGGAGTGACAGATGAGACGAGTGCGCCGCATATTATCAGTGTCGGTGTAGCTGGAATCCGAAGTGAAGTGCTGCTTCATACGTTGGAAGACAAAGGAATCTATGTGTCCTCTGGTTCTGCCTGTGCATCAAATCATCCGGCAATCAGCGGTGTGCTGAAAGGAATCGGTGTGAAGAAAGAATACCTCGATGCGACGCTTCGATTCAGTCTTTCCGAATTTACAACCGAAGAGGAAATTGACTATACACTGGAAACATTATATAATTGTGTACCGATGTTGAGAAGGTATACAAGACATTGATATAATATGCAAAAGAAAGGATAAGAAAAATGATATTTCATGCATTTTTGATAAAATACGGAGAAATCGGGATCAAAGGGAAAAACAGATATCTTTTTGAGGATGCCTTGATCCGTCAGATGCGCTATGCGCTGAAAGATGTGGATGGAACTTTTGATATCCACAAATCTCAGGGGAGAATCTATGTAGAATGTGAAGGAGAGTATGACTACGAGGAGACTGTCGCAAGTTTAAAGAGAGTTTTTGGAATCGTGGGGATCTGTCCGGTAGTCCATGTGGAAGACCAGGGATTTGAACAATTAAAAAAAGATGTTGTAGATTATTATGGATCAGATGTATCCAGATAAAAATACAACATTTAAAGTAGAGGCAAGAAGAGGCAAGAAGAGTTATCCGAAGAATTCTATGGAGATCAACTGCGATCTTGGAGAGGCTATTTTAGAGGCATTTCCAGAAATCAAGGTAGATGTGCACAAGCCAGAGATCAAGCTTAATATCGAAATCCGCGAACAGATCTACATTTATTCAGAAATCATTCCGGGACCAGGTGGAATGCCGGTGGGAACAAACGGAAAGGCGATGCTTCTGCTCTCCGGCGGGATTGACAGCCCGGTAGCAGGTTATATGATTTCCAAGAGAGGAGTCGGGCTGGAGGCAACTTATTTCCATGCACCACCGTATACAAGTGAGCGTGCAAAACAGAAAGTAATCGATCTTGCGAAATTAGTGGCAAAGTATTCAGGACCGATTAAGCTGCACATTGTCAACTTTACAGACATTCAGCTGTATATTTATGATAAGTGTCCGCATGATGAGCTGACGATTATTATGCGTCGTTATATGATGAAGATTGCAGAACATTTGCAAAAGAGAGCGGATGCCTTGGGTTGATCACAGGGGAGAGTATCGGACAGGTGGCGAGCCAGACGATGCAGAGTCTGGCAGCAACCAATGATGTATGTACACTGCCGGTATACCGTCCGGTGATTGGATTTGACAAGCAGGAAATCGTGGAGATTGCAGAGAAAATCGATACTTACGAGACGTCTATTCTTCCGTTTGAGGATTGTTGTACGATCTTTGTCGCAAAACATCCGGTGACAAAGCCGAATATCAATGTGATCCGCAGATCAGAAGAAAATCTTGCAGAAAAGATTGATGAACTGTTTGAGGCAGCTGTGAACACTGTGGAGACGATTGTTGTAAAATAGTAAAAAATAGATATGTTCCTGACCGGAGCCGGCCGGAACATATCTATATTTCTTACAGACATTCCGGAGAATATCTGTATACTTCTTTATCAAAGTCGTAGGTGACTGTTGAAAACTTATACTAAGTATGGAGCAAGCGCTTCTAAAATAGTATCAAGGTCTTTTTCAGCGTGGATGTTTAAGTCGATCGGTTTTGATAAGTCTAAGCTGAAAATACCCATGATAGATTTTGCGTCAATCACATATCTTCCGGATACTAAGTCGAAATCGTGATCAAATTTTGTGATTTCGTTTACGAAAGATTTTACTTTGTCGATAGAATTAAGAGAAATCTGTACTGTTTTCATTGAATATCCTCCTTGAATTTTGTTCTACTTATCTTAAAGTTTGGGGTATAAAAGTCAAGAAAACAAAGTGCCAAAGAAATGGAGAAATTTTCGTGATTTTGGATAACAATTACATAGAAGCAGAAAAAGAAAGGGAAAAAAGATGAAAAAAAGCAGCATTACATAATCTTGGATGTAAAGTCAATGCATACGAGACAGAGGCGATGCAGGAACTGTTGGAGCAGAATGGCTATGAGATTGTTCCGTTTCAGGAAGGGGCGGATATCTATATTATCAACACATGTACGGTGACCAATATGGCTGACAGAAAGTCAAGACAGATGATCCATCGGGCAAAAAAGATGAATCCAGATGCAATCGTTGTGGCGGCGGGATGTTATGTGCAGGCGCAGGAAAACAGCGATAAGATCGATGAATGTATTGATATTGTCATCGGAAATAATAAGAAGCAGAATTTGATCGAGATTCTTGAGGAGTATGAGCAGAAACGAAAAGAAGCAGACGGTGTGTTTGTGCAGCAGGAAGTCATTGATATCAATCACACGAAAGAATACGAAGAACTCCATCTGACCAAGACTGCAGAACACACACGGGCATATATTAAAGTACAGGACGGCTGTAACCAGTTTTGTACATACTGCATCATCATACATGAGAGGTCGTGTCAGAAGCAGAAGAAAAGAAGAAGTTGTGGAAGAAGTGAGTGCACTTGCGGCCAATGGCTATAAGGAAGTTGTGCTCACAGGAATTCATCTGAGTTCTTACGGAGTTGACTTTGAAGAAAAGGAAACGTTACTTTCGCTGATCCAGGCGGTTCATGCAATCGAAGGAATCGAGAGAATCCGACTCGGATCGTTGGAACCCCGCATTATCACAGAAGAATTTGCGTCGGCGCTGTCTGCACTTCCAAAAATCTGTCCGCATTTTCATCTGTCATTGCAAAGTGGCTGCGAGGAGACTTTAAAGCGGATGAACCGAAGATATTCAGCAGAAGAATATTTTGAAAAATGCATGCTGCTCCGTAAATATTTTGAAATCCGGCATTGACTACAGACATAATCGTCGGATTCCCGGGAGAGACTGAAGAAGAATTTGAAGAGTCAAGGGCATTTGTAGAAAAAGTAAATTTTTATGAGACGCATATTTTTAAATATTCAAAGCGTCAGGGAACAAAGGCTGCGGTAATGCCGAATCAAGTGCCGGAGCCGGAGAAGACAAAAAGGAGTAACATGTTACTTGCATTGGATGAACGGAACCGGAAAGCTTATGAGGAACAATTTTCGGGCAAAGAGACAGAAATTCTTGTAGAGGAACAGATGGAGAAAGACGGAAAGACATATTGGATCGGACATACGAAGGAATATATCCGGCTGGCAATCTTGTCTGATGAAAACTTATCTGGCAGGTTACTAAAAGTGACTGTCGGAAAAGATGCATGGACAGTGGATGCATTGTAAAAGTAGAAAACTTTATTTTGAGAATCATTTTAAAAATCCTTCACAAAATATTCA
>ENA-OQIG01000862-OQIG01000862.1-human-gut-metagenome-genome-assembly--contig:-NODE-862-length-15428-cov-3.538265_pt1 | contig 15428 bp, 13 predicted proteins | sample MGYA00242576_ERZ504741 | MGnify/ENA primary metagenome ERZ504741 (study PRJEB26092, sample SAMD00036436) | human gut metagenome | host: Homo sapiens | study: EMG produced TPA metagenomics assembly of... | reverse complement strand
ACCTTTACAATGTTCTTCTCATTGTCTGTTCCTACTTTAAGGTCTTCAGCTTTTACAAAGGTATATCCACTGATATCAATTTTCTCTGTATAACCTTTGATCTCATCGCCAAAGTGTGCATTCTTTGAATCTGACATATCATGGATTTCAACATTTTTATCTTCATCCAGATATTTCACCTTATAAGTCTGCTCTGTTGCTGTAAAGTGTGCTGTGAACGTCTGATCTTCAAGGTAAGACTCTGCTTCCAGTGCTGTATCATCATTGAATGATTTCCCTGCATTATCTGTCCACTTGTCAAACTTGTAACCAGCTTCTGCTTTTACTGTGGATGGCTGTGTCGGATGCTGTGGTGTCTTTTCACTAACTGCTGTGATCACACCTGTCACCTCATCACGCTGAATAGTCTGTACAGTAACAATCTCACTGGTTGTTCCTGTCACAGTTCCCTTATTATCATCTGCTGACTCATAAGTGAATGTGATCTGATACTTATCCGGGATATTATCCTTATTATCATCTTTGCTGTAATATACCTTTACAATGTTCTTCTCATTGTCTGTTCCTACTTTAAGGTCTTCAGCTTTTACAAAGGTATATCCACTGATATCAATTTTCTCTGTATAACCTTTGATCTCATCGCCAAAGTGTGCATTCTTTGGATCTGACATATCATGGATTTCAACATTTTTATCTTCATCCAGATATTTCACCTTATAAGTCTGCTCTGTTGCTGTAAAGTATGCTGTGAAAGTCTGATCTTCAAGGTAAGACTCTGCTTCCAGTGCTGTATCATCATTGAATGATTTCCCTGCATTATCTGTCCACTTGTCAAACTTGTAACCAGTTTCTGCTTTTACTGTGGATGCTGTGTCGGATGCTGTGGTGTCTTTTCACTAACTGCTGTGATCACACCTGTCACCTCATCACGCTGAATAGTCTGTACAGTAACAATCTCACTGGTTGTTCCTGTTACAGTTCCTTTATTCGGATCTGCTGACTTATAAGTGAATGTGATCTGATACTTATCCGGTATATTATCTTTGTTAGCATCTTTACTATAGTATACAATTACAATGTTATTATCATTGACTATTCCTACTGTAATATCAGTTGCTCTTACAAAGGTATATCCATTAATATCTACTTTTTCTTTGTAACCATAGATCACATCATTAAAATGCGCTGCCTTTGGAGCAGACATTGGAAGAATATCTGTCTTTGTATCCTCGTCTACATATCTTACCTGATAAGTCTGTTCCGCAACTTCAAATGAACCTGTTAATACAACATCTTCATCTGGCATGACAAATTTGCCATTTTTAATTGTCAGTTTTCCATTGCCCGGTTCTTTGATCTTCCAACCACTGAAGACATAACCAGGTACTGGTGATGGCTGCGGTTCTACAGTAACATTTTCCTGATACTTATGGTCAGATCCTGCAGGAGCTGCCTGTGCGCCTGCTGGCACTGTACCTTCGTATACATAAGATACATTGTGGACATTTCTGGTGTAATACAGTTTCAGTGATAATACATTTTGGATGTTTGTAGTACCTCCTGCTACAGTTTCAGGAATACTGGTATCCAGCGTAAACCCATCAACCAGTCGTTCTTTTCCTTCTGTTGTAACTAACTGACCTGATGCTGTATTGAATGTATCAATACAACGAAGACCAAATTCGCCATTCAGTCTTTCATACCAGTGCTGTACATGATAGATTGCAGTCTTAGGTACATAGTAGAAAATAACTTCTGGCTCATCCTGGGTTGCTTTCTGCACTGGATCAGATGTTAATGTATACCCTTCAAATGACTTAAAGGTTATCATTATATTCTGGTCACTGGTAGAACCTGTTTCATCTGTACTTCCAGGAACCTGCGTATTTGTATCTTTAATACGATATTTTACTGTGTATTCCCAGCTTTGAACTGCCTTATACCTGAATATGATCTCCTGCCATTCTGTGTGATCTTCGCACCCAGAGATAATGTTTCAGGATAATATCCGTCTATTGTGAGCGCATCTTCACTGATCTGGGAATCTCTTGGCACTGTTACCTGTTTTGGTTTAGCAATTTCTGTTTCACCATACATATAACGTACTGTATAGGTTACTGTGTCAGAGTTTTTCCATCTTGCATATAAGGTTGTATCTTTTACGATCTTGGACTCAGGAACAAATTTCTTTGTAAGTGCTTCGTCTGTGTACCAGCCAAGGAATTCATCATTTTCTTTTTCTGGTGCTGCCAGATCTGTTTCTGATAAAATAAAGCCTTTTTCTCTGGTGATACTTTCTTTTTCTGCTGCTCCATTGGTTTCAAAAGTAACTGTGTATTCTGGTTTCGCCCATTTTGCGTAAACAGTAAGTCCAGCATCTGTCATGGTCTGATCCCAGACTACAGGTTCTTTGAATCCTGGATCCAGATACCAACCTTCAAAGGTATAATCATCTTCTACATTTGCAGGTCTTCCAGGTTCTCCTGAAGGTCTGCCTGTGGACAGCTTTGCTTCAAATTTGATATATACAGGATCTATTGGCTGGCAGTTTTCAAAGAAAAGTGGATAAGACTTTCTGGTGTAATAAAGCCAGAGATTACCGCTATTCCACGGATTCCTCTTGCTTCCCTGATACCAATTCTTAAACTCAAAACCATTAATTGGCATCTTATCTTCGTCTGTCAACCATACTCCACTGTCAGCTTCAAACCTTCTATATTCTTTTCTTTCACCATCCAGGCCTTCTACATAGTAAATAATATATTTTCCTTTTCCGGATTGTCTTTGATACATATCCAGGTTTTTTGCAGGCATATTAGCTAGTAAAGTGTACTGTATACTATCATCCTCATATGGTCCCCAGCCAGTCTGGTTTTTGCAGGCTTTTTCCCACTGAGCGGATACATCTACGCCATAGCGGGCTGTAATCCTTAACTTTGTATCTTCTACCCAATCTTTCTTTTCCCAGAACCATCCTGATTCTACTACTTCCCAACGCCAGAATTTAATGGTATAAGTAGCTCTCTTATAATAAACATTCTTAACAGCCATTCCATCAGCTGTTATCTTTACATCCTTATCCGTTTTATCAGCTACCGGCGTTGTTTCATATCCTTCTGGTACTGTGTATTTGCCATCAGGAATAGATTTTCCAACTGTATCATTTCCGTTCACTACCTTATTTACAGTATAAAAACCTTCTGTTACAGTTTCAGTCCAGTAAACAATCTTATAAGCAGCTCTCTTTGCAGCTTCCCACTTTGCAGTAACAACAAGATTTTTGCAGGCATGGTAGTCTGATCCTGAAGCCTTCCCAGCCTTTAAAATCATATCCAACTCTGGTGGGATCATTTGCAGGTGCTGTTATCGCTGCTCCGTACCGCAACTGCTCCGATGCGATATAAGAAGCATTATCTCCTGTATCCCAGGTTAATGTGTAGTAATTTCTTTCATAAAGGATCTCTACTACAGTGTTTCCATCTGCATTGATCTTTGCCTGACTGAATGTTAAAGGCGTAAATCCTTCATATTCTCTTGCAACTGCCTGAGTGGTAAGTCCAGTTTCTCCAGGCAATGTTTCTGTCCATGCAGGATCTGCAGGCTTTGTATCATCTACATTTAACAGATAATGCTTTACTGTATAACTTACTTCTGCACCTGTATAAGTAACAGTAACTGTCTGATCTTCTGTATATGCCTGATCAAAAGATACTTTTTCCTGATCCGGCTCAAATCCTGCAATCTCTGGAGATACAGCTGTAAGATCACATGCAACACCAGATTTTACATGAGATACCCATGGCTGTGCTGCCATTGTACCGTCTGAATATACATAATTTACAGTAAGACGCACCTGTCCAGCTATAGCCACATACTGTGCGTATACATCCAAATTATCTGTTACTTCACTGAAAGTTGCCGGATTCCAACCAGTAAACTCGTATCCTTCACGGTCAGGTGCTGCCGGTGCCTGCGCTGCTTTTCCCTCTTCCACATACTGTGGGCCAGAAATAAGCACAACATTTCCTGCTGCATCTTTATAATAGAAGTTTACTTCATAGCAGGTAATTTCTTCTGTATCAACTGCTGCATACAGTGAAAAATGATCTGTCATAAAAGCAGTTGCATCATCACCTGTTGTTACCGCTTTTATCATCTGAGCATCGAAACTTTCGGTATCGGAATCACTTTCACCCATATAAAGGACTCTGGTTCCAGAATTTCCAATACCAGTTCCGTCAAAGGTAACTTTTACGCTTCCGTCCGGCTGAACTGCTTCACCATCTTCATTGTAAAGAATGATATCTGCTGCAAAAATATCGGTTACTCTGCGATTTTCTTCTTTCAGAGTTTCATCTGCTGCTTCCTTCATCAGTTCCAGCTGATCTGCATCATCTACAGCAACAGCTTCTACGTAACCATTTTCCGGTAATACGCCATCAGATGCTGACAATTTTACAGTCACACCATCTGCGCCCATAACTTCTGCCGTAAATACAGTTTCGGAGCCAAATACACGAAGGTCATTCAACGTACTCTTATAAACCTTCGCAGTACTGCAATATCCAATACCAACCAGATCCCCGTCATCTGCGGTCTCTGCCTTCTTTACAGGTTCTTCCGGCTGTGGAGCTGGTGTCGGTTCTGTTGGCGCTGTGGTTTCAGCTGGCTGGACCGGCTTTGCTGTGTCTGTCTGTGCTGGCAGTGTTTCCGGCTGATCCGGTTCTTCTGCAGTTGTCTCAGCTGCGGTAGTTTCCTCTGTTACTTCTTCGGAAGCCTTTGTTTCTTCAGTTGCCGGTTCTTCTTTCTGGTCAGCTGCTGTAGTCTCTTCTGTGCTGCCTTCTTCCGGTACTGTTTCCTTTGCAGGAAGTGTTTCAACTGCTGTTGTTTCTTCTACTGTCTCTGCTGCTGCAGTTTCCGGGATCTGCTCTACTTCGGAAGCTTTTTCTGTCTCTTCTGCCTTTGGAGCTTCTGCTTCCGGCTTCTGAGGTTCTGCAATCTCAACCACTGCAACTTCTTCTTTCATTGCTACAAGCGGTGCTGCGTGACGGGAGATAGAAGCAATGTTTTCAGTTTCAGCTTCGCCCTTTGCCGGCTCAGAAACCTCTGCCTCAGAAGCTTCTGTTTCCGGTTCAGCTTCTGTCTCAGCATCAGTCTCAGGCTCAGCTGCGTCTGTCTCCTCAGCAGCTTCTGTCGCTGCCTTAGTCTCTTCTGCTTTAGACTCTTCTACCTGCTCCTTGCTCTCTTCCACATCGTTCTTTGTTTCCGGAACTTCTGCGGTCTCTTCTGGAACGGTTGTCTCTTTTTCTTCGTCTGTTGGATTTACAACATTTTCAGTTGTCTCTCCAGTTACTGCCTCAGTAGGCTTCTCCTCTGGAACAGTTTCCGCCGGAGCCGTCTCCACTGGCTTGGAAATAATGTTTCTTTCTTCATCCCCAAACTTATCTTCATAACTCTTTATGGTAATACGTTTGGTGGTCTTTTCCTTTTCTTTTCCGTTTTCTGTTCTTGTTACAGTTGTAGAACAGCTGATGGTATCTTCCCCGTTATTTACGTAAAGGAAATAAACCTCTTCCTCTCCTGTTACCATGTACGTATCATCTGCATCAGCCGGAAGCTTTACAAATACCCGTAACTCTGCCTCCATGCTGTCTCCCTGGATGTCCGGATAGACTTCATATACCTTTCCGTCTCCAAAGAACAGTGCTTCAAACTTTTCCGTGGCACCGTCGGTAAAATCCAGGCTGTCCTGTGATACCACATTTTCGTCTTCGATGGCCTGACGGATGGCATCCACCAGGTCAGCGCCGCCAATGGTAAAGTCCACTCTGTTTCCTGATGCTGCAAAGCTGACATGCAGATCTGTCCCCACATTGGTGAAGATCATGCAAATGCCAGCATAAATGCCAGGAAACGCTTCTGTAAACTAACCATTTTTCCCGTTCGTTTCTTGCGTCTGCTTCGTCCTCTCATACCCTGTTTCTCCTCTCTCTGAATTTTGTGCAGGCCCCATTTCCTGCCAAACTCCAGTACTTCCTGAATCCCGTTTCACAGTCATTCAGTTTATACTTTCATTTATCTTTATCATAGCAGAGATGGCGTTATATCAGGCGTTATACAAACTTATATTTTCAAAAAATTTTCAATTTTTCAAATAATTTACAGACTCTATGAGTTTTTTTCTCAGTCGCTCTTGTGCTTTTTTATAACATATGCTATAATTCGCTTCAATGAGTTTTTTTCTCATATTTCATGTTCTATCGAGAGAACATCTTGGCATTTTGGAGGTTTGTATGCTGAATCAGTTTGTTTTAAGAAATTACAGATTATTTAAAAATGAAACATTGCTGGACTTTTTTCCGGCTCCTATTAATGAACACAAAGCTTCTCTGCTGACAGCGCAGGGAGACGGCGAATTTTTTCTCCCTGTTATCTCCCTTTATGGTCCAAACGGCTGCGGGAAATCTTCTATATTAGAGGCGCTCTGGAATGTATGCCGTCTGGCTGCAGGTGATTTTTCTCTTATCACCTCTTCCGGCCGTTCCTATTGCCGTCTGGATCATACATGCAGAGAGCTTCCTTTAAGTTTTGACCTGCTTTTTCGCAGAAATGGTTTTCTCTTCCGTTATCAGCTTGATGTAAAACAAGGCGCTGTCCTGGAAGAAAATATGTTTTACGGCAAACCCGGTTCTGATGATGCCGGTGTTCTTTTTGCCCGCAAAGCAAATGAACTCCATATTGGAAATGAAGCCGGAAAAATGGATTTTTCCACTCTCCCGGCCGGGGTCTCTCTTTTACGCTATCTTGACCCAAAATCTTCCTCTGAATGTGCAAAAGCTGCTGCATCATGGTTCAGCCAGGTTCTGTTTTTCCGGGAACATGACTATAAAAAAGCTCCAGATCTGCCCTCTGAAGTAGAAGAACGTCAGGTCATCTGCCGTCTGCTTCAGGCTATGGATATTGATATTTTAGATTACTCCATTACAAAAGAACAGAGCCTCGATGATCCATCCCTGATCCTGACCCATGGGAAAGCAGATGGAAATACCTTTTTTGTTTCTTTCAACGAAGAATCCACCGGCATCAGAAAGCTGCTTACCCTGATCCCGTTAGTCGTAAAAAGCCTGCGTCTGGGAAGTCTTCTATTAGCCGATGACTTAGATAACGTGCTCCATCCTCATCTGCTGCGCTTTATCCTGTCTCTGTACCAGGATCATGAGAAAAATCCTCACCATGCGCAGTTAGTATTTACCAGCCACAACACAGCGATCCTTAATCCGTCTGTTATGCGAAGAGACGAGATCTGTCTGTGCTGCCGCCCGGAAGGAACGGATGCTGTTCTCTATCCACTTTCTTCTTATAAAAAAGAAAATGGCCTCATCCCAAGAAATGATGAAGCCTATGGTAAACAATATCTGGAAGGACGCTATGGTGCCAACCCCAGGATCTGATGACTAAAATTGATCTTTTTTCCATTTTCCCATTGCTTTAAGCTGCGTTCCACACGTTCACACACGGCCAGGACATGTTCCTGGCCTGCTCCATTTAACAGGACCAGGTACTGGACCGGGCTGTAGCAGGTAAACAGATCTCCCTTTCGCAGACTCTCTCCTATGGCATTTTTTAACATCTCAGATGTCGTCTGCACCATTTCGCCTTCCAGCAATGCTCCTTTTCCATCTACAAGAGTAATGCAGAACAATGTATATTCAAAGGAAAAGCGTTCTGCCATACGGCTCACCAGACGGTAACTGTCAATAAATGAAGGATATGTACTGTAATACGGTCCCTGGGTTTCTTCCCTCTCTTTTAAGGTATTTTCAATGTCCTTTAGCATATCGGAAGTATAGCTGATCTGTCCGCTCATCAGGCGGAAACGCTGCAGCATGGTTTCAGAAGGCGGAAGCCCTGTTCTTCAAAATACTGGACTACCACCTGTTTATAAACTTCCATGGCTTCCTGATACCGTTTTAAAGCGATCAGCAGTCCAGCTTCATCATCTGGCATTCCTCATAAGGATACAGCTTGCTGGCTGCTGTGCTTAAGTTTAAAAGCCTGTCATATTCCCGGTCTGCTTTTAAAAGCCGGCTTGCCAGGCGCAGGCATTTAAAATACAGCTCCTGGTATTTTACTCCGATCACATTGACCCATTTTTCTCCTGTCATCTGGAAAAGGAATTCCCCATAATACAAGCTACAGGCGTGGCACAGTTCCTCTTTTTTTCCTGTTGCAAGAGCACTTTGAGCTGCTTTTTCAAAATTTCTAGCATCAATGGAAACAGTCACATTTCCCTCATCCCACCGGTAAATACCGCCATCTGTGCAGATATACTCATGCTCCGGCAGCATTTCTTTTAATAATCTGCGCAGCCTGAAAACTGCTGCCCTTAAACTGCCGGATGGATTAGCATACTCTCCATTTCCGTAAAATACATCTAACAGCTCTTCCCTGCCCACTCCCTTCTTTCCTGCATACAAAAGGATCAGGAAAAGCTGCAGGATCTTCCCTGTAAGAGCAGTCCCTACAGGAAAAAACTCCCCTTCATATTCCACTGATATGGTTCCCATCATCCGCACAGTCAGTATTCCCTTTTTATCCATATCATTGCCCATATCATTTCCTGCCTTTCTGTGATAAGGCGCCGTTTCGTAAATAACTGTACTGATAATTAATAGCTGCGCAGCTGGTCTTCTTCCTCTTTGGCTGTCTTATCGATGGAACGGATCTCTGCCTCATATCCGTAAGTGTCATTTACTTTAATATACACCTTATCTCCTGTTTTACGGCCCTTAATTGCCTTTCCTAAGGGAGAATCAATACTTATAAGTCCTTTCATGAGTTTCCCCGGACTGTGGTCACTAATTTATAGCTTTCTGTTTCATCATCTTCCGGAATGTATAATTCCACCCGGTCGCCCAGACCTACTTCATCTGATTTTGACTCATCCGAAACAATACGTGCTGTTTTATCATTTTTTCCAGATAACGGATACGGCTCTCGTTACGGTTCTTATCCTGCTTTGCCGCCTTATATTCAAAATTTTCGCTTAAGTCGCCCTGGCTCTTGCCTCTTTTACTGCTTCCAATGCTTCTTTGCGCACCACCAGCTTACGGTATTCTATTTCTTCCTGCATTTTTTTAATATCGTCTTTTGTCAGATTATCATACATGTTTATACCTCCTGATCCGCTTTCCTCGGAGTCTTTCATAATTTCTTTATTTTCCCTTCAGGAATTTTATTTTTTCTTTATCGTCTGCTCAAACTTTGTCCACAATTTACCTGTATATTATTACTTGTAAGGTTGATGAGACCTTTTACCATACAGGAAGACACTTTTTCATACCTAAGCCGGCAGATTCCCCCTTTTCTGCCGGCTCCCTCCATTTTATGGGGCAATAAATTTTCTCATAGCCTTATTCATGCTCTTATCCATGATCTTATTCATGCTCTCTCATGCGGCAGAACAGTTCTGATACCACCCCTTCATATTCTGCAAGGTGCTGTGCCTTGCGTATCTTCTTCATAAGCTTTTCTTCTTCCGGACAGGAATGGATCAGAAATCCCCACAGTTCTTTCATTTTAAACAATACCGGTCTGTCTCCGCTCATAACATGGTATATCCGTCACAGAGCAGACGGTGGAACTTCTCCAGCCGGTCTGCCTTCCTGGCGGCAGACATTTTTCCAGATACTTTCTGGGATGTTCCGTCAGCGATCTCTTCCATTAAAAATGGGTTCATCATGATCCCCCGTCCCATCATTATCTTATCCAGATCCGGATACTCTTTTACAAGACGGTCATAGTCTTTCCTTCGGAAAATATCCCCATTATAGCACACTGAATGTCTGCTTTTTTCAAATCCCTCTTTAAAAGCATTCATCCGCACATTGTATTTATAAAAATCTTTTAATACTCTTGGGTGGATGATAAGTTCTGTTAATGGGCACTGGTTGTACAGACCTAAAAGAGTCTGAAACTCTTCTTCACTTTCCACACCCACACGGGTCTTGATGGAAAAATGAAGATTTTCCCGTTCCATTCCCTCACTGACCTCTCCTAAGAACCTGGCAAGCTTTTCAGTATCTTTTAAAAACCCGGCGCCTTTTCCCTTGGCTGCCACAGTACCTGAAGGGCATCCCAGGTTCAGATTAACCTCTGTATAACCATATTCCTTTAATTTTACCGCTGTATCTAAAAAATCTTCCGGATCTGATGTAAGGATCTGGGGAATGACCTCCATTCCCTGATTATGCTCCGGAAGGATGTCATTTAATTCTTTGCTGCTGAAACCGCTTTTATGCTTCGGTGCCAGAAATGGTGTAAAATACCTGTCCATAGGCTTAAAACAGCTGTTATATGCCTGTCTGTATATGTATCCTGTGATCCCTTCCATGGGAGCCAGATAAAATTTCATATGTCTTTTATCCTCTCATTTACTATGATGTACTATGTTCGTGTCTATTATCCGTGTTTTTGCCAGAAAATACAATACCTTATCTGCTGCGCTTCGTCAACAGACAAGGTATAAAAAAGGGGAGGATAAGTATTAATATTTTCTCTTTGGTGATAATCCTATTATAACCATTCCTTCCCCGTTTATTCTCTTTTCTTCAAAAATCCGTTCTGCTTTCGCAGAATTATTTCATCATATATTATGATATAAGTGTCAAAAGGTATTTTGCCCCCTCTGATACTGAATTGCTACGCGCTTTGCACTCTCGCAATTCTAAAAACATCGTAATCCGCTCATTTTCTTCAAAATGACTCTTACTCATGTTTTTGGCGGGTCCCAAGTTCAAAATCCTCCTGCAAGCAAGCTTGCATCGGATTTATGACCTTTTGACCCTAGTATCATCATATTATTTACAGTACAACAATAAGTACCGTTGTGATCATGACCATACTGATAATAATAGAAATGGAGTTTACTGCACTTGCAAGACCAATATCCCCTTTCAGATCACCGGTAAACGCAGGTGCTGCTGCTGCAATGGGGCTGAACACCAGTACTGCCAGTGTCTGACGGTATTCCAACGGAAGGGGAAGAACAAAATAAAACATCAATGATGCCACCACTGCCACACCATAACGTATGGAAAGGATCTTTCCGATTTTTCCGATCTGCTTTTTATCGCCTGAAAGCTTAAAACCAACTCCAAGCATTAACATCGCCATAAACGCATTGGCATTTCCGATCAGCTGTGCAATGCTGACAGCAGGTGTCGGAAGAGAAACATGGATCAGAGAAAGGATGAGCATACCGATATATGCATCAAATGGCGCGGATTTTATCAGTGTTTTCAAAATAGGCCCACAGAAAACCGGCTGTTTTTATCCTTTGCCATAGAAGCTACACTGTAAGCACCTCCCAGACAGATAAACGCGTTTCCCGTATCAAATAAACTGGTGATGACTACGCCAGTAGGGCCAAAAAAACCGGCAGTAAATGGCATGGTGAAATTTCCAATATTATAACCGGACATATTCATGATATGAAATGCCTTTTCATCCCTGTCTTTTCCTCCAAGATCCATCCAAGGCTCATGTAAAGCACGCCGCCTGCAAATCCTACAAGACACAGCAAAAGCATGGCAGGCTGTATCTCAGTCTGTGAAAAATTTGCAATGATGGATGCAGGAAGTGTGATCTTAAGCACGATCTTTGACAATACATAAAAATCTTCTTCTTTAAAAAATCCAGCTTTCCGCAATCCATATCCTAAAATAATAACTGCAATAAAAGAAGCTGCTTTCATCAGGATCGCTTCCATTTTTTCTGTCCTCCGTAATAACCCGCCTGTATTAAACAGGCTGTATTTATGATCTTTTGCCCCCTCTGATACCGAATTGCTGCGTGCTTTGCACTCCCGCAATTCTAAAAACATTCGTAATCCGCTCATTTTTCTTCAAAAAATGGCTCCTTACTCATGTTTTTGGCGGCTCCCAAGTTCAAAAATCCTCCTGCAAGCAAGCTTGCAACGGATTTTAGACCTTTTTACCCTGGTATCATCATAACACAAACCTGCACTATTTCAAAGTTATTTTGCATACAAGGTGTTCATTTTGTATACAACATAGTTACTGTACATGACAGGCACTTTTGGAACCGAAAGTGCCGTACGATAACGTAGTGGTAGCGGGAATTTGCCGTATTTAAATGCGAAGCCACGGCAATTCGTTGCTGGTCATGCAACGCATGAACAGTAACTACAACTTATATCCATCATTTCTATAAAACAGCGATCAGCACACAGGTAATGCAGACCATACTGATAATGATGGAAAGAGAATTTACGGCGCTTGCAGGTTAATATCCCCTTTCATGTCTGCTGTAAATGCAGGCGCTGCTGCAGCAATAGCTGAACACAAGCACTGCCAGAGCCTGACGGTATTCCAGTGAAAAGGGAAGCAGAAAGTAAAATGCTGCTGCTGTTAAAACAGCCACTCCATAGCGGACACCTAACATTTTCACGATCTTGCTCATCTGTGTCCGGTCTCCTGACAGCTTAAATCCAACACCTAACATAAGCATGGCGAGAAAAGCATTTGCATTTGCCACCAGCTGTGCAATGTTTAATACAGGGGCCGGCAGTGACAGATGAAGCCAGTATAAAATATACATAAAAAGATAAGCATCAAAAGGAACAGAACAGAGAAGTGTTTTGCACAGTGGGATAAATGAAAATTTCTTTTCCCTGTTTTTAACCATAGCACCAATACTGTAAGAACCCCCTAAAGCAATCACGGCATTTCCCGTATCAAACAGACTGGTAACAACTACACCGGCAGGTCCAAAAAAGCTGCTGGTAAATGGCATGGTAAAGCTTCCGATGCTGTAGCCGGAAAGGTTCAGGATCTGAAATCCCTTTTCATCCGGATTTTTTCCACCCATGATCCATCCAAGAGCCATATATAAAATACCCCCGCCGAAACCTAACAGGCATAGTAAAAACATGGATGGCTCCATTTTCGTCTGCGAAAAATTGACTATGATGGATGCAGGAAGTGTGATCTTCACCATGATCTTTGACATAACATAAAAATCATCTTCCTTAAAAAATCCTACTTTTTTCAGAACATACCCCAGGATGATCACAGCCATAAAAGAACCAGCCCGCATCAGTATCGCTTCCATAAGTTTCTTCCCCCAAAACCCCTGATGTTCTCTCGGAATCATTCTGTGCCTGATTTTGTGAGAAGATTTTTTGTCAGTTGTGCCCAAATTTCTGAGGTGTACGCGGTGCGTACATTGATGAAATTCGGGTGCGACTGGCGGAAAATCAGCCACAAAAGCAGGTGCAGGAAAGACTCCGAGAGAACATCCTGATATTTTCCAATAACTGGAACTTAACACTTTCTTTATAGTAACACATCTCATCGTTCAATAGCAACTGCCCCTTAAACAAAAATACCGCCCCTTTTCAATAGCCTGTTCATGAGAACTACAAGCTGATCTGCCGATTCGCAGGTTCTGTCGCCGGCAGCTTCTTTCGGATGCATGACAACAGCGAAAAACGCAGAATGTGCGTTTTCCATAAAAACTTACTCCAACACACATTCTGCGTCAATCTGAAAGTTGTATAAAAATATCAGAATATTTATGCGAAATTATATTCCGTCACGATTTTTTCCCGTCCCATGGCCACATCATTGTAGTACTCATACAGGCAGATTCCAAGGAATGATCCGGAAATATTAACCACATTCTCATATCCCCGTCCCTGAAGCGCCATCAGTGCATTGTAGCTTCTCTGGCTGGAACGGCAATGCAGGTATACCGGACGGTCTTTCGGAATTTCATCCGTTCTCTCACGAAGCTCACTTAAAGGAATATTCACAGAACCCTTCAAGTGTCCGGCCTCATACTCTCCTTTTTCCCGTACATCCACAATGAACGCCTGTTCCTCCACAAGGCTTCTTACCTGTGTAACCGGAACCTGGCGGAAACGTCCGTACAGAATATTTTCAGCCACCAGAGCCGCCTGATTTACCACATCTCTGGCTGTGCCAAATACTGGTGAATAACACAGCTCCAGATTCTTTAAATCCCGGATAGTGCCATTCATAGAAACCATGGCTGCAATCACATCCACCCGTTTGTCCACATTTCCTCTTCCGATGGCCTGAGCACCCAGGATCCTTCCTGTCGGAACCTCAAACACCAGTTTAAAGTGCATCGGTGCACTTCCCGGCATAATTCCCACCTTGTCACCAGGAATCACATAAACAAAATCGCAGGGAATTCCGGCTTTGCGGGCATTCCGCTCATTAAGACCGGTTGCTGCTGCATTTAAGCCAAATACACGCAGTGCACAGGAACCGATAACACCTCTGTTGTCATCCGGAATCCCATACATCGCATCCGCCGCCGCCCGCGCCTGTCTCAGGGCCGGACCGGCAAGAGCCAGACGTGATGGTTTCCCGGTCATACGGTCAAAGACCTCAATGGCATCACCAACCGCATAGATATTTTTATCGCTTGTGCGGTAGTTGTGATCCACCAAAATACCGCCGGTCTCTCCGATTTCCAGTCCGGCTGCCTTTGCAAGCCCCGTCTCCGGTGCTACACCAATGGCCAGAATAACCGCATCCGCCGGCACCGTTTTGCCGGAAGCAAGGGTAATCTGCTTCTCTTCAATGGTTTTTACTCCATCCTCCACAATTAAAGACACGCCGTTGTCCAGCAGTTCCTTGTGAAGCATCTGTACCATATCGTAATCAAAGGGTGCCAGAATCTGGTTCATGGCCTCCACCACAGTAACCTTCTTCCCCGCCTTTGCAAGGTTTTCAGCCACCTCAATTCCGATAAAGCCACCGCCGATAACCGCTGTATTCTCCGCTCCTGCGGCCTCCAGTCCATCCTTTAAGTGAACAATATCTGCCACGTTACGGACTGTATACACATTTTTACCGTCAATTCCGCCGATGCTTCTTGGCTTTACAGGTGATGCACCGGGAGCCATAACCAGAACATCGTAGGCCTCCTCATGTACGTCCCCGGTCAGCGTGTTTTTAATCTCAATGGTCTTTTTGTCACGGTTAATGGCCGTCACTTCGCTGTTAACCCGTGCGTCTATATCGTAAGACTTTTTGAATTTTTCCGGGGACATCATTAACAATGCATCACTGTTCCCCACTACTCCCGACAGATAATAGGGAAGAGAGCAGTTGGAAAAGGACACATGTGGGCCACGCTCAAACATAATGATCTCTGCTCCCGCGTCGAGACGTCTTGCTCTGGCTGCTACCGAAGCGCCGCCTGCTACGCCTCCTATGATCAGAATCCTTTTATTCATGGAAAATCACTCCTCGTATAATATCTTTTAGATACATAAATACATATATTTTGGTTAATAAGTTACTAAATAAATATTTGTTCAATAGGCTTAGTAAAGCCCATGATATAATTGTCCCAGTGTCAATCAGGTA
>ENA-OQIG01000861-OQIG01000861.1-human-gut-metagenome-genome-assembly--contig:-NODE-861-length-15430-cov-2.165262_pt1 | contig 15430 bp, 21 predicted proteins | sample MGYA00242576_ERZ504741 | MGnify/ENA primary metagenome ERZ504741 (study PRJEB26092, sample SAMD00036436) | human gut metagenome | host: Homo sapiens | study: EMG produced TPA metagenomics assembly of... | reverse complement strand
CCGGCTTTGAACAACGGCAACCGTTATATCAATCGTTTCCGTAGAGGCGTCAGGCCCGGTCGCCCGCCCAATCAGCAGCTGACCATGTGTTTTGCGGGGCGACCGGCCTGCGCTCCCTACGGTTCATGTTGTTTCAAAATCAATTTGCAAAAATTGATTTCCATCGGCCGCTGACCGTTGACCGTTGACAGCTGACAAAATAGGGCCTGTTTCCCTTGCTTCCCACTCTTCTTCCCTCTTTTTTACCAGATCCCTTCACTTTTTCCATTCACTTTTCATCCATCCGGACATGGCGCCCGTCCATGCCCCTTGTCCGGCCTGGATTTCCATGCTACACTTCTTCTGAAGGCGCTGACTTCAGACTTTATCAGAAACGAGGTTTTGCAATTGTTCTCTCTGAAGACGAAACAGTTTCTTGCAGCATCTGCTTCCTTGCTGATCCTGGGGATAGCCGGACCGGTTTTTGCGGCTCCGGCCGCCGGTCCGGATCAGGTTCCCAACCCCTATGTGTCCTATGCCACCTACCAGGATGCCTCCCGGGTCCTGGGCTTTTGTCCTCTGACCCTCAGCCGGGATTCCGGCTATGCCCTGGATGGGATTTCCGTGATCAGCGGACATTCTTCCGACCTTTCCTTTGTCCGTATGGGACAGCCAGAAACAAAAGTACGGATCCGTACTGCATTGAAAAACAATATGCCAAAAGAAACTCTCAGTGGAGTTTATGGAGTAAAATGGAATAAGCAACCCGTAAACAAGACAATTGTCAGTATGGCCCGGCTGGGACCCCGATCCTTTGCCGCCTGCTGGGAAACCGGGAACTATGTGTTCGCCGTCCAGGGAAAAGGCCTGGAGGAAGCCGCTTTCCAGAGCCTCCTCACCAACAGCCTGGTGGAGGATGCGGAACATTATTCATTTCTCATCCAAAAGAGAAAGAAGAGGGGAAGAAGACTGTGTACAGCAATTTGTGAACAGGTGGCTGCTGCACGCGTTCTGTGCAACAGCCACCTGTCTGGTCGCGGGTCGCGAGCCGTGAGTCGCGGGCTTCTTGGCGGAACCCCAAAATACGGTTTTCTGGATTTCTGTCGGTTTTGCCTCATCACTCTATAGAAAAAGAATAAACGGTTTCAACGTCCAGGCTCGCGACCCATGACTCGCGGCCCACGACTGGGGAGGTGAATTTTTTCACACCCCCTTCCTCATTTCCCCTGGAACCGGTATCGTCCGGTCCATCTGGGGCAGCCACTGGTGTTTTTTGTGGCTGTAGGTGCGGATTTCGATTTTTTCCGGGTACAGGTACAGGGAATTGGTCCATACCTGCTTTCCGTCCCAGGTGGGGTTGTGCACATCCAGAATTTCCGTGCCGGGGATTTTGTTCACCGGGTTGTTGAAACTGGGGTTCTTGGGAGATGTATGGGTGTGGCCGGATACCCACAGCAGCACCTGGGGATTTTCCGTCAGCAGTTGGTGGAGCTTTTTGGCCGGCTGGGCGTAATTCCGGGGCGTATCCAGCTTGCTGCCGGGGAGCAGGGTGCCGGTGATGGGGGCATGGCAGAAGATCAGGGTGGGTTCCTGCCGGTGGTCCTTCAGTTCCTTTTCCAGCCAGGCCAGCTGTTCCTTGGACAGCTCCACGGCATATTTGCTTTCCAGGGTGTCCGGGGACAGGAATACCAGGAAGTACTGGCCCAGCTTCCGGGAATGGTACAGGGGACCGAATGTCTTCTCGTAGGTCTGGAGGTGGAGCCCCCGTTCATAAGGATCCGCCGGTATCAGCCTGCCGGTGCTGGACAGATTCCGGTGATAGATGACTTCATGGTTCCCGGCCAGGAATTCCTTGGGCTTTTTCACCCGGTCCGTCAGTTCCCGGGCCAGTTTGTAGTCAGCCGGGCTGCCGGTTTTCTGGACATATCCCGGTAAAGACGCACAGGTCCACATCCTCCCAGCCGTTGATGTCCCGGACGGCTGCTTTTTTGTTTGCGATTTTCCGGGCCCGGAGTTCCGGTTCCCGGGTTTTGCTGCCGTAATGGATGTCACTGCACACCACGATCCGTTCATAGCGCCGGGCCTGGACCGGCTTGTCCAGAGGCAGGAGGGGCAGCACACAGGCCGCCAGGGTGCACAGGGCCGTGAGAAACAGCTTCTTTTTGTTTTGCATAAGGAAACAACTCCCTTCTTATGGAATCCATTATAGCAGGGAGGGGGAAAAGGGAAAGAATCGCGAGTATACAATGAAAACGATTGCATGAAAAGCTCATAAAATACGATTACTGACAAAATCCTCTTTTTGAAGTGGAATAACCGCATTAAACCTTGCTTCTAGACATGAAAAGCCGGTGCAAAAAATTGCGGAACTGTCAGAAAACATTGACGGATGACCCTGAAACATGATATAAAATAGCCAAGGTTGATGCAAACGATTGCAGAGACAAGACGAAAAAATAGAAATCATTTTCAGGAGGTTTTCATCATGGCAAAAGTAAAGAACTTCAAGACCATTTTCCCGGCGGTATCCGTTCCTCTGAACGCTGACTATACCATCAACGAACCGGAATTCAGAGCATACCTGCGCTGGATCAAATCCTTCTACAACAAAGGCATCGAAGGTCTGGTCTGCAACGGCCACACTGGCGAAGTCACCGGTCTGACCCGGGAAGAACGGAAACGGGTAACGGAAATCTGCGCCGAAGAATGCGGCGATGTGATGACCATCATCTCCGGGGTCAACTGTGAAAACACCGAAGGTGCCATCGAAATGGCCAAGGATGCCAAAGAAGCCGGCGCTGACGGGATCCTGCTGATGCCGCCCCATATGTGGCTGCGTTTCGGGATGAACCCCAAGGCTCCCTTCCAGTTCGTCAAAGATGTGGCTGACGGTGCCGACATCGACATCATCATCACCTGTATCCGGCTACCAGCAAGGCCTTCTACCCGGTGGAAACCCTGATCAAGATGGTCAAGGAAATCCCCCATGTAAAGGCCATCAAGATGGGTACCCGTGTCACCGCCATCTATGAACACGACGTCCGTGAACTGCGGAAAGCCTGCCCGGATGTATCCCTGATCACCTGCCATGATGAGACCTGTGTGTATCCTGGTTCCCCGGCATGGACGGCGCTCTGATCGGCTTTGCCGGCTGCGTGCCCGAACTGATCACTGCAGCCTGGAAAGTATTCAAGGACCCGGCCAACCACACCCTGAAGGAAGCCCAGGATGCCTCCAACAACATTTATCCCATCAGCCAGGCCATCTACGGCGGCGGCCAGCTTCCGGCGAAGCCATGCCCGTCTGAAGGAAGCTCTGGTACAGCGCGGTGTATTCACCAGCGGCCTGATGCGGAAACCGGTTCTGCCTCTGGACCAGGAAGAAAAAGACTGGGTGGCAGAAGGTCTGAAGAAGAGCGGTCTGCCCAAAGTGGACATGAAACCCTTCGAAAAATAAGCAGGAGCTTCTCCTCTGAACGGAGTGCATCAAAGACCATCCTTTTTGACCTATACAGGAAAACCACGAGGCGGCTGCCCATCCAATCATGGGCAGCGTTTTCATTTGAAATAAGGAAGGAAATTATGGAATCTGCAGTAAACAAACAACTTGGGTTTGACCCCTCCACCGTAAAACGGCTGACGGTTCTGGAGATCCTGAAGCGGATCGGCCCCGGCATCATCCTGGCCGGTGTTGTGGTGGGGCCGGGGGCCATCACCACTGCGGCCATGCTGGGTTCCAGCTATGGATACCATATGCTGTGGCTGTTTATCCCCATCTTCATCATGAGTATTACCTTTATGCTCACCTGCTATCGGCTGGCCATGCTGACCGGCATGCCTCTGCTCCATGGGATCCGGCACTATTATGGCCATGGAGCCGCGGCCTTTGTGGGCATCTGTCTGTTTTTTTCCTGTCTGTTCTTCACTTTCGGCAATATTTCCGGAAGCGGCGCCGGGATGAGCCTGCTTTTCGGGGTCGACTGGAAATCGGAGCACTGATCATGCTGGCACTGCTGCTGGGACTGTACTTTTCCAAAGATACCTATTCGAAAATCGAAAAAGGCGTCATGGTCTGCATCCTGGGATGATCCTGGCTTTTTATGCCACCCTCTATGCGTCCGGAGGCCCGGACCCCCAGGGATTCATCTTGGGACTGACCCATTGGGGATTTCCGGAAGGGAGCGTCCTGGGGTCATTGGCTTTTCTCAGTACCCATGCTTCCATTACCGCCGGGATCTACGGAACCTATCTGGGGGCTGAAAAAAAGTGGAAGAAACAGGATTTGTTCAACGGCACCATGATGTCGGATGCCTGTGCCCATGTGCTGACAGTGATCCTGATTTCCGGGGCCATTGTTACCGTGGGTGCCATTGTCCTCCATCCCACCGGGCTGACCATTTCCAGTCCGGTACAGATGGCCGGCATGCTGGAACCGTCCTGGGCAGTAAAGCGCGGTTCGTTATGGGGGCCGCCCTGCTGGCTCCGCCTTTTCCGCACTGATGGGGAATACCCAGCGGGGGGTGGTGCTGCTGAACGCCGGCCTGGGCTGGGAAGTAGGGCTGGAAAGCAGACGGGTCCGCTGGAGCTGTGTGGCCTGCCTTCTCCTGGGGGTGATTGTATGCTTTGCCTACAGCGGGTCTCCCACCCAGCTGATTTTCCTGGCCAATCTGGCCACCAGCATCGGGACCCCCACGGCCGGGTTCTTTGTGACCCTGATGATCTGGAGAAAAGATGTCCAGGCAGGGCTGAAACCACCGCGCGTCCTGCAGATTTCCATGACCCTGAGCTATCTGTTTACCACCGCGCTGACTCTGTATAGTTTCGGAGCCCGGTTTCTGTAACCGCAAGGGATTGAAAAAAGAGGGGCTATTGCTTATGCAACAGCCCCTCTTTTTTATCCAACCCATGTCCCACAATGATTGTACAACCGTTGTTTATCAGGTGCTTTCCCGTTCGATCAGCACTGAATCGTACACCACATGCTGGATGGACACGGCGCTCCGGTCCTTGGCTTCGATCTGCTCCAGCACCAGCTGGGCGGCTTTCCGGCCGATTTCCCGGGCGGGCATTTCCAGGGTGGTCATGGTGGTTTCCAGCATGTTCCCGATTTCATGGCCGGTAAGGCTGATGATCCGGACCTGCCGGGGAACTTTTTTCCGGGCTTCCTTCAGGGCCCGCATGGCACCGATGCCCTGGGCATCCGTGGCCGCCAGGATGGCATCCAGTTCCGGATGCTCCAGAAGCATCTGCCTGGTGGTCTGGTAGCCGTATTCCAGGGAACTGGTGAACCCTTTGGCTTCGGAGGTGATCTCCTTCAGCCCAGTTCCTCCAGGGCTTCCCTGTATCCCTGATACCGGAATTTATAGGGAGATACCTTCAAAGAACCGGTGATCAGACCAGGATGACGGCTTCCCTTGCCGTACAGGTACTTCACCGCCTCGTATCCGCATTTCACATAGTCCACGGTGACGCTGGAGAGAGTGTCATCCTGGATCCGGATTACCTGGGTCACCGGGATCCCGGAAGCCTGGATGTCCCGGACCAGTTTTTTGTTCTTTCCGGTGCCGGCCAGGAGGATCCCGTCCACCAGACCGTTCCGCAGCCGGCTCAGCCCCTCTTTTTCAATCTGGGGATCATCTTCGGTGCTGCACAGCAGGGTGGCATATCCCTGGGCCCGGGCCGTTTCTTCGATGGCCTGGGCTACGGTGGAGAACACTGTCAGATGGAGCCGGGGCACCACCACTCCGATGGTGTGCCGTTTGCCCTGACGCAGCCCTTGGCCAGCAGGTTGGGCCGGTAGCTGAGTTTTTCCACCGCGGCCATGATCCGGGCCTTGGTCTCCGCGTGGACGCAGGGATTGTTGTTCAGGGCCCGGGAGACGGTGCTCACATCCACGCAGGCCAGCTTGGCCACGTCTTTCAGGGTTGGCATGGAATTTCACTCCTTTCCCGGATTGATGGATCCGGAATTGATAGGTATTGTTACTTATTTACGAAAACGTTTGCATACGATTAATAAATATCATAGTGAAAGAGTTTTGTCAATATAAACTTGTCAAGGCGCATGAAACCTTGCTGTACGATATATTTATCCGTGCAATAAGTTGCAGAAGTATCAGAAAATATTGACGAAAAGCCCAGGGAAATGCTATAAAGTAGGAGCAGTAATACAAACGATTGCAAAAAGCAGCTGCCAATACCTGAAAATACGGGCTGGGAAAGAAACCCGGCGCCTGCCACAAGGAGATAAGATCATGTACATTGAACATCTGGGCTTCGACCCTGAAACCGTTCCCAAACTGACTTTTCTGCAGATGCTGAAACGGATCGGCCCCGGCATCATCCTGACCGGGGTGGTCATCGGTCCGGGAGCCATCACTACCGCTGCCATGCTGGGGCCAACTACGGCTATGACATGCTGTGCTGTTCATCCTATTTTCCTTATGGCATCACCTTCATGCTCACCTGCTACCGGATTACCATGCTGACGGGCATGCCCATCATCCACGCCATCCGCCACTATTACGGCAAAGGGGCGGCGGCCTTTGTGGGTGTCTGCCTGTTCCTGGCCTGTCTGTTCTTCACTTTCGGGAACATTTCCGGCAGCGGAGCCGACATGAACCTGCTGTTCGGCATCGACTGGAAAATCGGGGCCCTGATCATGATCGCCATCCTGCTGGTGATGTATTTTTCCAAGAATACCTATTCCAAGGTGGAAAAAGGATCCTGCTGTGCATCCTGGCCATGATTGCCGCCTTCTATGCCACCCTGTACGTGTCCGGAGGACCGGAATGGGGCGGATTCTTCCAGGGTGTCACCCACTGGGGATTCCCTAAGGGGAGCATCCACAACAGCCTGGCCTTCATCAGTACCCATGCGGCCATTACCGCCGGGGTCTACGGCACCTACCTGGGCGCAGAAAAGAAATGGAACAAGAAGGACATGTTCAACGGGACCATGCTGGCGGATGCCATTGCCCATGTGGTGACGGTGATCCTGATTTCCGGCGCCGTGGTGCTGGTGGGGGCCATCGTCCTCCATCCCCAGGGGCTGCGGATCAAGGCTCCGGCCCAGCTGGCGGCTATGCTCCGTCCCTTCCTGGCGGGTATGCCAACCTGGTCATGGGCCTGGCGCTCCTGGGAGCCGCCTTCTCCAGCCTTCTGGGGAACACCCAGAGAGGGGTGGTACTGCTGAATGACAGGGCTGGATAAGGACGTGAGCCTGGAAAGCAAACTGGTCCGGTGGCTGTGTGTGGCCTGCATCGTATTCGGCTGTGTCATCTGCTTTTTGTACAACGGGTCTCCCACACGGCTGATCTTCATCGCCAACCTGGCCACTGCCATCGGGACGCCCACGGCAGGGTTCTTCGTCACCCGGATGATCTGGCGGAAGGACGTGAACGAAGGCTGAAACAGCCCCTGCTGCTCCAGATCTCCATGACCGTCTGCTACCTGTTCGCCCTGGGCATGACCGTATACGCCCTGGTGGCGAAGCTGTGAAAAGGTGGGGCTGTTGCGTGCGCAACAGCCCCATGTCAATTGACAATTGACCATCGACAAAAAGGGACCGTGAAAAAATAATTTCTCATTTTTTCACAGTCCCTTTTCTGTTGCCAACTTCCTTTCCATCCGGTAAGATACTATTATATAGAAAACAACTGGGAAAAGGAGCGATACTATGGAGAAATACGACTTTGACCGGATCATCGACCGGAAGAACACCAGCTGCCTGAAATACGATTTCGGCATGAAACGGAAGGGGCGGACGGATCTGCTGCCCATGTGGGTGGCGGACATGGATTTTGCCTGCCGGAGGAGATCCTGGAAGATTTCCACAAACGGATCGACCATGGGATCTTCGGGTATACGGATCCGGATGCAGAATACTTTGCTGCCCTGGACCGGTGGTTCTCCCTCCATCACGGGTACCACATCCAGCCGGAATGGGTGACCCTGGGCTGCGGGGTGGTCTATGGCCTGGCCACCGGGTGAAGGCTTTTACGGAGCCGGGGGACAGGGTGCTGATCCAGCAGCCGGTGTATTATCCCTTCCGGGAAGTCATCGAAGACAATGGCCGGACCTTCATCAACAGCCAGCTCCATTATGAAAATGGGAAATATACCATCGACTTTGGGGATTTTGAGCAGAAAATCCGGGAAAACAAGGTAAAAGCCTTCCTGCTGTGCAACCCCCACAACCCGGCGGGACGGGTGTGGACCAGAGAGGAACTGACCCGGTTGGGGGATATCTGCCTGAAGCACAATGTGATCATCCTGGATGATGAGATCCATTGTGATTTCGTCTATGCGCCCCATCACTTACCAGCTTCCTGACCCTGGACGAAAATACAGAAACAACCTGGTTGTATTCAATTCGCCCAGCAAGACCTTCAACGTGGCCGGCCTCCAGCCCGGGAATATCATCATCCGGACAGGGAACTCCGGCGCAGATACCGGAAAGCCAATGCCGCTGCCGGCTACAGCCAGGGCAGCATCATGGGACAGGTGGCGGTGAAAAGCTGCTACACCAAAGGGGATGCCTGGGTGAAGGAACTGGTGGAATATATTGCCGGGAACATTGCCTGGGCCCGGGAATTCGTGAAGGCAAACTTCCCCAAAGCCACCTTTGTGGAACCGGAAGGGACCTATCTGGTGTGGATCGATTTTTCCGGCTACGGGCTTTCTGATGACGAATTGGAACACCTGATGGTGGATGAGGCCAAATTGTGGCTGGATTCCGGGAAGATCTTCGGACCGGCCACCGCCCAGTTCGAACGGTTCAACATGGCCTGCCCCCGGTCCACTGTGGAAAAGGCCTTCCGGCAGCTGAAGGCGGCATGGAGAAAAAGGGCCTGTAAAGAAGAAATTTCCCGTCTTGTGAAATAATATACTCTAAAGTATGATACTCTAGAGTATATTATTTTTTTATAAACAGGATGAAAAAACAGGAAGGAAGGAGGAAAAGGACCTGTTATGGGTATGACAAAACTTATCCTGGCTCCCCAGCAGAAGCAGCAGCTGAACCTCCATCTGGTCCAGCAGATGAAACTGCTCCAGCTGGGGGCCCTGGAACTGGAACAGTACGTCCGGGAGGCGGTGGAAGCCAATCCCCTCCTGGAATTTCCCGGTGAAGCAGAGGGGCCGGCCTGGCAGGAAACGGCTCAGGAGGTATACCGGAGGAAACGGACCCGGGATCAGGAGGATGAACCGCTGCCGGATCCGGTGGCCAATGCTGGGCGGCAGGAAAAGACCCTGCAGCAGGTGGTGGAAGAACAGCTGGGCTGTCTGCGGCTTTCCGGGTGGATCGGAGCCTGGCCTGTTATATGGCCGGGACCCTGGACAGCCGGGGCTGGTGGACGGAAAGTGTGGAAGAAACGGCCCGGGCCTTTGGGGTGACGGAAGACCGGGTTCTCCAGGTGCTGCAGCAGATCCAGCAGCTGGAACCGGCGGGAATCGGGGCCCGGGACCTGTCCCAGTGTCTGCTGCTCCAGCTGGAAACAGGGGAAAGAGGCAGATCTGACCCGGAGAATCATCCGGGAGGGGTTGGACTTTCTGGCCCGGAACCAGATCCCGGCCCTGGCCCGGAAATTCGGCTGTACCCAGAAGGAAATCCTGGCCGCCAAGGCCCGGATCTGTGTACTGGATCCCAAACCGGGAGCCCGGTTTGCCGGAGCCGGACCGGTGGTGTACCAGCGGGAGGACGCCCGGGTGGAAGATACCGGGGAAGGATTGAAAGTCACCGTCTACGATACCTGGGGACGGAAATTCGTCCTGAACAGGAATATCTGGACTGGGCCGGGGAGCAGGGGAATGGGCAGGTGGAAAGCCTATCTGAAAGAACAGCTGGGCAAGGCACGGCAGCTCCAACAGCTGCTGAAGGAACGGCAGCAGACCCTGCTGGTGGTGTTCCAGGCCCTGGTGAGCCATCAGGAACCCTTTTTCCGGCTGGGGCCCGGGCACCGGCAGCCTCTGAAACTGGCAGATCTGGCGGAAGAAACGGGACTGGCCGTTTCCACGGTCAGCCGGGCTCTCCAGCACAAGGTGATCGGCTGCCGCTGGGGGAGTTTTACTGCCGGAAGTTTTCTCCAGGGACAGGCGTCTTCCCATGAACAGGGAGCCGTGACGGAAGAACGGCTCCAGCAGCTGATCCGGGAACTGATTGAGGGAGAAGACAAGCATCATCCCCTCAGCGACCAGGCCATCTGCCGGGCCCTGGAACAGCAGGCGTCCAGGTGGCCCGGCGGACCGTGAACAAGTACCGGGTGAAAATGGGCATCGGGGATAAAAGCGCGAGAAAAGAGTGGTAATTTAGGGGGTGTTGCTCATGCAACATCCTCTAAATTATCTCAAATTCTGTACGGGCCATGAGTCACGGGTCGCGGGCTGGACCTTTTGGCTCGTTTGTTCTTTTCTATAGGATGATTGAGGATAAAAATTCGATTGGAATTTTGTAAAACCGAAAGGGGGGTGAACTTTTTTCACCCCCCCTTCTTCATTCACTTCGTCGCCTTTTCCGTTGCGGCTTTTACCAGCGCCTGGAAGAACTTCAGGGATACCTTCGTATCGCAGTAGTCCCTGGCGTCTTTTTTGTTGATCAGTACCTGTTTCAGATCATTTTCCGGATGGAACTGGAGAGCCACCGTAAAGGTGTTCTTGGGATATTCCACCCCTTCGATGACGGATACACCATTGTAGGTGGTTTCTGCGGTCTGGATCAGATCCGTACCGGCGATGCTGCCGATGGCCTGATGGTGCCAGGAAGAAACGTTCTTCAGCTCATCAGCTCCCACGATTTCCCGGAGATGGGAGTGGGCCGGCAGGATATGCACATCGTGACGGGCGTAATCCCGGTTGGGAGTTCCCGGAGGCATCCGATGGAAATCATCATGGTAGGTCTTTCCCTGTTCTTTGTAATAATCCGTCAGGTCCTGGATCATTTTGGCTCCGGACACCACCCCCAGCATCTGTTCACTCCGGCATACATCCAGGGTGGGGATGTTGTTGGCCAGGCAGTAGGCCTGGAGGGTATAGTCGGAAATATCCCGGGTGGCATTGATTCCTTCCCCGTGGTTCTTTTCCTTTTCTGCATTTTTATACAAGGACGGGCTGATGTCTTCCCCTCCGGTGCCGAAGACCCCATCCACACCCTGCATCACCGTGGCGATGTTGGTTTTGGCAAAGTCTTTGGCTTTGATCTTGTTGGCATATTTCTGCTTCAGCATGCCGGATTTTTCCAGAGCGGATTTGTCCACGGCTCCGTCACCGTCATATTTCACATCGGTGCTTTTGATCTGGCCCAGTTCCACCGGGACACCGCCGGCCAGCTCAATGATTTTTTTGAAGGCCGTATAATCCTGTTTGTTGCTCTTCCAGGAAATTCCGATGACCGGCTTGCCTCCCACCATGCATGGACATCATAGGCCATCCCCAGGGAGAAACTCAGAGACAGGGCAGTTACAGCGAGGACTTTTTCCAGTTTCTTCAACTTCATGGACATGCACTTCCTTCTCATAGAATGGTTCCGGATGCAAACGGAACAGAACAAGGTCAGTGTAGTCCATCATTTGTATAAAGTCAACAAGAATGTGAAATTTCCATGAAGAAATATGAAATATGTCAGATATGATACAGAAAAATAGGTACAAGTGTCTTATCATACTGAACGATTAAAAAAACAGATATGTGCAGTTCGGAAAATACAACAACTACATTTTTACCCCTTCATAAAGCTCCTGGAGATCGATCAGCTTCAAGGGTTCCTTTGCAGCCTGCTCCTGGAGCCAGGAAGAAAATCCACTGCGGGCGAAGAAAAGATACTGTACAGTCTGGTAATGACGGTCAATCAAACCATTCCGTTCTTTTAGGCTTTCATAGACTTTTTTGTCCACCGGCTCCATTTTGAATTTGCATTCCCCCAGCACAGCCTGTTTATGGACGGGATCCAGGCCTACCACATCGATATCCGTTTCTTCTTTCTTTTGGGGATTGGTGCCCCACCATTTTCCCGTCCTGGTAACGAAGCAGGCCAACTTGCCGTCCAGCCCGGCCAGCAGCGTATAGGTGCGGCACATTTCTTCGTAAATGCTTCCCATATAGTCGGACAGCTGGGGCCGGACAATGGTTTGGTAATAAGCGGCCCCCCGGCCCAGTTCGATGGCATCCAGTGCCGCGGGAACAAACCGGTACCAGAACTGGAACATGGTGTCAGCCAGGGTGTAGCGGATTTTTTTTCGATTCTTCTCATCGGTAATGGGCTGGTTCTTCTGGACAATCTCTGTGGCCACAAGGTTGCGGAGGGCATGGGAGGTGGCGGAAGAATCCAGGTGTGCCGCATCAGCAATTTCCGCAGGCCTGGTTTTGCCGGAGGCAACGGCTTCGATAATGGCGCTGTAGGAAGAAATGTTCCGGAACTCCTGGGTCAGCAGATTGGCCGGTTCCTCAAACAGGTAACCGCTTTTCTGAAAAAAAAGATCTGTAATGTTCTGGTCCAGAGAACGGTCTTTGTCCCAAAGAGACAGATATTTGGCCACCCCGCCGGTTACCCCGTAACAGATGGCCTTTTCCTCGAAGCTGCAGTCAGGAATGAAATCGGCGGCTTCCAGATAGGAAAAAGGCCCCAGTTTCAGCTGGGAGGTGCGGCGCCCAAATAAAGGACTTTTTTCGCTGAGGACCTTTTCTTCCATAAACGAAAGCGAGGATCCGCAGAGAATCAGATACATCTGGCCCTGCTGCCATTCCGTGTCGATGGCCTTCTGCAGTATGGAGAGCAGGGATGGGTATTCCTCTGCCATATAGGGAAATTCATCCAAAATGAACACAATCCGCTCTTTCTGGCATTTTTGGGCCAGAAAAGAAAACAGCTGTTCCAGATTCTGGAAGACCATCCCCAGGCTTTCCGGTGCCAGGACTTCCAGGACCCGCTGGCTGAGCAGTTCCAGATTCCGGTAAAGGCTGCTGCGGATGGCGGTATAGAAAATGACCTTTTTATGTTCAGCAAACTTTTGCAGCAAAGTGGATTTGCCGATCCGCCGGCGGCCGTAGAGAATGGTCATCTGGAAACCCGGCTTGCGGTAGAGAGCTTCCAGTGCCTGCAACTCCTTTTTTCTGCCAATGAAAGAGTACATGGAAACAGCCTCCTTTTTACTGAATTGTACTTCAGTGAATTATAATTCAGTGAAATATGATTCAATAAAAAGTATAGCAGGATTCTCTGCGGAATACAACCTGCTTGCATTCCTTCTCCTTACCCGGTACAATACGGTCAACAGAAAAACAAAGGAGCGAGAAACCATGATCCTGTTCTATGGAAGCGAAATCTGCATCGACTGCCGGAATACCCTGGCCATCCTGAAGGCCCGGAAGCTGGAAGACCAGTTCCGGTTCATTGATATGACGGCCAATACCGATAACATGAAGGCCTTCCTCACCCTCCGGGACCGGGAAGCGGCCTTTGCCCCGGCCCGGGAAGGAGAAAACGGCCGTTCCTTCATCGGCATCCCCGCCTTTGTAAAAGAAGACGGAAAAGTGACCCTGGACCTGGATGAAGCCCTGGGCTGGCTGGGACAGCCGCCGGTCCGGGAAGAGGAGATTGTGGAGAAATAATCCGCTTTTCCAACATCCATATTGCCAAACTGACAAATCCTGTACAGTTTACCTGCCTGAAATCGTGTATACATCTCTTTAAACTGTTCGGCATTTCCCAGGCTGCTTTGGGCGGCAAAGCGGCGGCTCTGTGCCTGCCGGAAATGTTCCTGCCCTCCATCCTGATCAAGAGCAGCGGGACCTGCTGTTGAAATTCGTCATTGCGGTGGTGAGCATTTCGGAGATCCTGTTCTTCTCCGCCAGCATTCCCTGCATTATGGGAACGGATATTCCATTGAAAATGAGGGATATCCTCGTAATCTGGTTTGAAAGAGTGGTGCTGTCCATCCTTATCACCATCCCCATCGGCTGGTTCCTGGGACTGCCGGATTGAAGGAGACACAGACCTCCTGAGCGGCCGGGGTGGATTTTGCCTGGGGTGAACCCCTGGGGCGTTGGTGCCGGAAACTGGTGCATCTGGCGGGGCAACCGGCCTGCGTCCCCTGCGGCATCGCAATGGGGCATAGGATTTTCATCGTCCGTGCTCTTCCATCTGCACTCTTTACTTTGCTGCATAACTATACTGGGATGAAGGTTTTACCGGGAACTTGTTGACTCATACCATTGAATCAGTTCAATTGCATTTTTTATGACGGGAATGATATACTGTACTCAGGCAAAATGATAGGAGTGCTTATTGGGCACGCGAAAAAGACCGGTGTTGCCGCACCGGTCTTTTTCTGTTCCGTTTTGGAGAAGGTGGCTTAGGCCTTCGGCTATTGACCATTGACAATTCAAGGTACTGTTGCCCATGCAACAGCACCTTGACAGAATCCCTGCCGGTTCGATAGACTATAGGGAAATACCATCTTTGAGGAAACGAGGTTTTCCGTATGTCCATTCACGAATTGGAAGAAGCCAACCGGTGTCTCCAGTGCAAGAAACCCATGTGCCGGGAAGCTGTCCCATCCATACCAATATTCCGGAAATGATCCGGCTGTTCAAGGAAAACGACCTGATGACCGCCGCCCAGATGCTGTTCGACAACAACCCTCTGTCCGTAGTCTGCAGCCTGGTATGCAACCATGCAGCCCAGTGCGAAGGGCATTGTATCCGGGGAATCAAAGGAGCTCCGGTACATATTTCCGCTATTGAGAACTACATTTCTGATTCCTGCTTCGACCGGCTGAAAATCGAACAGGCACCCTCCAACGGGAAAAAGGTGGCCATCATCGGCGCCGGCCCGGCGGGGATCACCATTGCCATCATCCTGGCCAAACGGGGCTACCAGATCACCGTGTTCGATTCCCGGGACAAAATCGGGGGGATCATGCGGTACGGGATCCCGGAATTCCGGCTGCCCCGGTACATCCTGGACCGATTTGAGGAACGGATGAAGCAGATGGGGATCAAGTTCCGGTTCAACTTCACCATCGGCGGCAACATCACCCTGAAGGACCTGTTTGCCGACGGGTACAAATCCGTGTTCATCGGTACCGGGGCCTGGCGGCCCAAACGGATGCTGATCCCCGGGGAAACCTTCGGCAACGTCCATTATGCCATCAGCTATCTGAACAACCCGGATGCGGTGGATCTGGGCCAGAGCGTGGCCATTTTCGGGTCCGGGAACTCCGCCATGGACGTGGCCCGTACCGCCGTCCGTCACGGCTGCAAAAACGTCACCGTCTATGTGCGCCGGGACCATGTGTCCGCCTCCCAGGATGAATACGAATATTCCCTGCTGGACGGGGTGAAGTACGAATTCAACAAAACCGCCGTGGCCATCAAGGACGAAGGCCCCATGGTGGCGGATACCAAAGTGGAAGACGGCCATGTGATTGTGCTGGAAGACACCGCCCGGCTGGTGCCCGTGG
>ENA-OQIG01000860-OQIG01000860.1-human-gut-metagenome-genome-assembly--contig:-NODE-860-length-15434-cov-3.457111_pt1 | contig 15434 bp, 23 predicted proteins | sample MGYA00242576_ERZ504741 | MGnify/ENA primary metagenome ERZ504741 (study PRJEB26092, sample SAMD00036436) | human gut metagenome | host: Homo sapiens | study: EMG produced TPA metagenomics assembly of... | reverse complement strand
CATTCTTTTCGGGAAGTCCTGCTATACTGGATGTGTCATGCAGGGGAATCCATGGATTTGCGTCTGTGGGTGAGGTACAGTATGCGCAGAACCAGCCGCTGACAGAGGAGCGCATCCGTTCACAGATGGAGAAGCTTGGAAATACAGAATATGAGTGGGAAAATCTGGAAATCCAGATGGATGAGAATATTTTTATCCTGATGAAAATGCTGAATGAGGCGAGAAGAGAGGCACTGGAATCTCTGGAAAATGAATTGCTCAAACCATATAAGAGAGAAGAAAATAATGGGAAAAAACGCTTATCAGAGGATGCCGGAAGAAAAGCAGATTCGCCAAAGCAGAAAAATCTTCCGATTTATATTTCCTGTGAAGAAAAATCCACTGCACTGGCGTTATATAAAAGAGAGGGGATACATGGAATGTATCTGAACGCTGATGCCATGGAGGTCTGCTTGGATGACTGTGTAAGCAGAGGAATGGAGATGTATCTGTCTCTTCCGCATATTATGAGAGGTGAGATGCCCCGGGAGCTTCTCACCAGGATCAGAGAGTGGATGGACAGAGGAATGACAGGATTTCTGGTAAGAAATCTGGAGACTTTTGCAGTTCTGCGAAAGGCAGGTCTGGCTGAGAAATGTGTTCTGGATCACAGTATGTATACATGGAATGATGAAGCTGCTGATTTCTGGAAAGATCAGAAAGTCCTCAGAAATACGGTACCGCTTGAGCTGAACGAAGGGGAAATCCGCCACAGAGATAACCGGGACAGCGAGATGCTGATCTACGGATATCTGCCTCTTATGATATCGGCCCAGTGTGTGCATAAAAATCTTTACGGATGTAATCATAAGGAAGAAGGGGTAACTTTAAAAGACCGTTACGATAAAGAATTTACGGCGAAATGTATATGTAACCCATGGAAAACTGAGAATACAGATTTCTGTATACCCTGCTATAATATCATTTACAACAGTATCCCTTACGGCCTGTTGAAAGAGAAATCACAGATAGACAGACTTGGTGTCTCTTCCCTGAGACTTGCATTTACCATTGAGAAGCCTCAGGATGCGGTGAAGATATATGAAGAGTTCAGAGATGTTTATCGTGATGGGAAGAATCCTCCGAAACGGGAATATACAAAGGGACATTTTAAAAGAGGAGCCGAGTAAGGCATATGATTAATGTAATTGTAGAATTATCCAAGTATGTGATCCTTACCCTGATGGTGATTTATACCTTTCACTGTTTCTATCTGGTGAAACAGCAGAGTGAGGAGGAGAGAAACGAATCGCTGCGCCAGCAGCTGATGCTTATCTTTTTTATGGATTTCACTGCGTTTCTGGTCATCTACCTGAAGACAGGTAAGTTTCAGGTCGTGTTGTTTTATGTCGAAATGATGGCATTTTTTGCGGGAATCCAGATTTTGTACAGGATTTTTTATAAGAAAGCATCGATTTTACTGCTCAACAATATGTGCATGCTTCTCAGCGTAGGATTTATTATGCTGTGCAGGCTGGATGTTTCCACAGCTACCAGACAGCTGGTGATTGTGGCAGGCGTAAATGTGGTGGCATTGATCGTACCTGTCCTGATCAGGAAGATGAAATTTCTCAAGGACCTGACATGGGTTTATGCGGGAATCGGAATCGTTTTGCTGGCGGCGGTATTTGTGCTTGCAAAGACAAGCTATGGAGCAAACTTTCCTGATGGGAATCCAGCCTTCAGAGGCGATAAAGATTACATTTGTGTTCTTTATGGCGGCATTGCTGAGAAAAGGTGCTGATTTTTCAAAAGTGGTCCAGGCTACGGTAGTGGCGGGACTGCATGTGGGGATTCTTGTACTTTCCAGAGACCTTGGAAGTGCAGTGATCTTCTTTGCGGCATATCTTGTGATGATTTATGTGGCATCCAGAAATGTGGGATATCTGGCACTTGGTCTTGCAGGCGGATCTGCAGGGGCAGTTGTCGCATATCATCTGTTTGGCCATGTGCGTCAGAGAGTGACAGCCTGGAAGGATCCCATGGCGGTATATCAGAATGAAGGATACCAGATCGTCCAGTCACTGTTTGCCATTGGAACCGGCGGATGGTTTGGAATGGGATTGTGTCAGGGTTCGCCTGAGAAGATCCCTGTTGTCAAGAATGACTTTATATTCAGTGCAATCTGTGAGGAACTGGGTGGGATTTTTGCAATCTGCCTGATCCTGGTATGTATGAGTTTCTTTTTGATGATCGTAAATATTGCGCTTAAGATTAAGAAACCATTCTACAAACTGATCGCACTTGGACTTGGTACGGAATATGCATTTCAGGTATTTCTGACAATTGGCGGAGCAACGAAATTTATCCCTATGACAGGTGTAACTCTTCCTCTGGTCAGCTATGGAGGAAGTTCTGTCGCGTGTACAGTACTGATGCTGGCGATCATTCAGGGATTGTATATTTTGAGAGAAGATGAGGACGAAGAAATTGAGAGATATCGAAGAAAAGGAACGGCGCAGAGAGTTGAAGAAGCGCCAGAAGCGCAAAGCCCGGGAGATTTCTGAAAAGAGAAGGCCCCGTAACAGAGAGTATACACTGGTATCCTGCTTTTTTGTGCTGATCTTTGTCAGTATGATCGGATATCTGATCTACTTTAATTATGCAAAGAGCGATGATTTTATCAATAGTCCCTATAATACAAGGCAGGATACTTTTTCAGACAGGGTTGTAAGAGGTAAGATCATATCTGCAGATGGGCAGGTGCTTGCCCAGACCAATGTTTACGAAGACGGAACAGAGGAACGTACTTATCCCTATGCAAATATGTTCGCTCATGTAGTCGGATATGACACTAATGGAAAAAGCGGACTGGAATCAGAGGCGAACTTCCAGCTTCTGACTTCTCATGAATTTTTCCTGAACCAGATGAAAAATGAGTTTAAGAATCAGAAAAATACGGGTGATTCTGTGATCACGACGTTAAACGCAGATCTTCAGTCAACTGCCTATAATGCACTTGGTGACAGGAGAGGGGCGGTTGTTGCCATAGAACCCTCTACAGGTAAGATTCTGGTGGAAATGAGCAGACCGGACTTTGACCCGAATACTATTTCCCAGAACTGGGACACACTGGTAAATGATTCCAATGACAGCAGTCTGTTGAACAGAGCTACAAACGGAGCCTATCCTCCGGGATCTACATTTAAGGTGGTAACTGCCCTGGACTATTTCAGAACCAAGGGCAGTCTGGAGGGATTTTCCTATCTCTGTGAGGGAAGTATTACCAGAGAAGATCACACGATCAGGTGCTATGGCGGAACTGTTCATGGACAGGAAGATTTTTACAGTGCTTTTGCCAATTCCTGTAACAGTGCATTTGCAGAGATCGGAACCATGCTCGGAGCAGTTCTCTGAAAAAACAGCCGAGGATCTTCTTTTTAATAAGAGTCTTCCGCTTTCTTCCTATAAGAAGAGTGCTTTTACATTAAATGGAAAATCTTCTGTTGCAGAGGTTATGCAGACTGCCATCGGACAGGGTAATACGTTGGTATCACCTATGCATATGGCGCTGATTACCAGTGCAATCGCCAATGGCGGGGAGCTCATGAAGCCTTATCTCATTGATTCTGTTGTAAGTTCAGACGGAGAGACAGTGAAGACAACAGAGCCGGAGAGCTATAAACGTCTGATGACAACAAATGAGGCGAATATCCTTGGAAAGCTTATGAAAGGTGTTGTGGAAAACGGAACCGCATCGGCTCTGAACGGAAGAGGATATACAGTGGCAGGCAAGACCGGATCAGCGGAATTTGATGAGAATGGTTCCAGTCATTCCTGGTTTATCGGTTATTCCAACGTGGATGATCCGGATCTGGTAGTTGCGATTATTGTTGAGAATGGCGGTACCGGAAGTGAAGCAGCAGTGCCCATCGCAGAGCAGATATTTGATGCGTATTATTATGATAAGCAATAATAAATTCCATGTTGCAGGCAATCTGGAATGAATTTTGGCTACGTTACTGTGAACGGAGTGAACAGTAACTAATTAATCGGTAATATGTTATGAAATGATATTTATAGCTTGCGGGTTTGGAAAAAAGAGATATACTATACTCAGTTTATAATACCACGCAAAACAGGAGGGATTGCATTATGATAGAAGCAACGAGCTGTGGCGGTGTGGTAATTCATCGGGGTAAGATTCTTACTTTGTATAAATCTTACAGGAACCGTTATGAGGGCTGGGTATTGCCGAAAGGAACAGTGGAACCAGGCGAAACGCATGAACAGACAGCATTGCGGGAAGTGATGGAAGAGGCTGGAGTGCGTGCGACCATTGTGAAATACATCGGAAAGAGCCAATATAACTTTACCGTTCCGGAGGACGTGGTTTCCAAAGAGGTACACTGGTATCTTATGACTGCGGATAATTATCATAGTAAGCCCCAGAGAGAGGAGTTTTTTGTAGATTCCGGATATTATAAATTTCATGAGATCTATCATCTGCTGAGGTTTTCAAACGAGAAGCAGATCGTAGAGCGTGCTTATCAGGAATATTTGGAGATGAGAAGCAATGGACTCTGGGGAAAACAGCATAAGTATTATTAACGAGAGAACAGGGCTGTGTTTTTTTGCAACGCAGCCCGGTTTAAATTTTGGAGAAAATGGAAATACTGTAACTGAAGTGTTATAGAAACGGGAGAGGGTGTAAGATGCTGAAATGGCAGGAGAATTTTCTTGCAGGGGAATCTGTAAAGAATCCTGAGAAGATAAAAAAGAAACTGAACAGCGGAAAACCGGTTCTGGGCATTTATCTCCTTACTCTGTCAGAGAATCCTGTGAATCTGATGGATATTATTCCTGCAGCAATGCTGATACAGAAGAGCTTTTATGGAATCTGTCCGAAGATCATAGGAATGGCGAAGGGCAAAGAGGAAGCCCTGGAGATGGTGCGAAGTCTGATCGATGAAATGTACAGGGAAACGGGAACTTTCGCAACAGCTGAATATATAGAAAACAGGTGAGAATATGTTACATATTTTATGGCTGATCCTTAAATTTATACTGATCATCCTGGGAATTCTGCTGGGCCTTCTTTTACTGGCAATTCTTCTTGTACTGTTCTGTCCTGTAAGATATAAGGCATCAGCTGTCAAGGCAGAAGGTGGCTGGAAACAGACAGAGGGAGAGGGTATCGTAAGCTGGCTGTTTCATGGGATTTCGCTGAGAGCGGAATGGAAAGATCAGCAGATGGAGATATCCTTTCATCTGTTTGGAATTCCCGTAGACAAGTTGTTGAAAAAACGGCAGGAGAAGAGGCTGTAACAAAGAAATCCGGCGCAGAAAAGGTATCTGTATCCGGCACAGACGGAAACAGGGAAGAAGAGCATAAAAAATCAGTGGTTGATCACCCGAAATCGGAGAATATGGAGACTGAGGATCTGAAAACAGACAGAAATTCAGCTTCAGATACATCTGCTGATACAGAAAGGATCAGAAACAGTCAGATATCCGGACAGCAGGAACTGAATGCAGATGATACAGATCGGAATAGTCTAAAGAAGAGGCAGTTTTTTATAAAAAGGATCTATGACCGGATCCGAAATATATTTCAGTTGATTCGTACAAAACTGCAAAATATCCGCAGGACATTCGGGAAGATTAAAAAGAATGTGTCCTGGTGGAAGGCGTTTATAGAACATCCCAGAGTGACAGCTGCCAGAAAACTTGTATGGAAACATGGAAAATTTTTGCTTAAGCATATTTTTCCTACAAGGATAGAAGGGCAGGTTACTTTTTCTTTTGAAGATCCGGCGCTGACAGGTGCGGCACTTGCTGTACTTGGGATGACAATTCCATTTCACAAAAACTGTATACAGATTAATCCCCGTTTTGACAGTGAGAATTATCTGTATGGAAACATCAGGGCAAAAGGCAGGATCTACGGATTTGTTCCTGTGCGGGCAGCAGTGAGTATTTATTTCAATAAAAATATAAAATACGTTATAAAAACGTTGGAAAACCAGGAGGGCATGACCATGGCAAATGAAAACAATTTTAAAGAAACCGTAAATTCATTATTCAAGGGAATGGACAGTTTTATTTCTGCGAAAACAGTGGTAGGAGAGGCAATCCATGTAGGCGATACGATCATTCTTCCTCTGATGGATGTATCTTTCGGTGTAGGTGCCGGTGCTTTTTCCGGAGAGAAGAAGGATAACGGTGGCGGCGGAATGGCAGGAAAGATGACTCCCTGTGCAGTGCTTGTGATCCAGAATGGAACAACAAAGCTGGTCAATGTGAAAAATCAGGATGGTCTCACCAAGATCCTTGATATGGTTCCGGATTTTGTAGACCGTTTTACCTCCGGAAAAGGTGATGAAGAATCTGTCGGCGAATCAGAAAAATAATTTTTGCATAGACTATAGCAAACCGATGAAAAAGGTGCAGAAGAATTGGAAAAGCTGTTCGGCTTTATGCTGTTTTTCATAGGGATTGGGATGATAATCGGGATGCTGATCGCAGAAAATGTGGTTCTGGTGGTTTCGGCCGGAGTTTTCCTGTTGTTGGGATATCATCTTTCTGTCATTAATTTTACAGAAGATTGCGAATATCCCGTTTGACATATGAAATAAAAAAGACTGTCAGCTCAGGCAGAATATTCGGTAAAGAATATCTGAACAGAGGGACAGTCTTTTTTGCAAAAAAATACCCCTGTTGCAACAGGGGTAATGGTGTTATTATGCTCTTTCTACTTTACCGGATCTTAAGCAAGAAGTACATACATATGTCTTTCTAGCTCCACCCTCAGCAGTCTTGATTTTAACGGATTTTACGTTAGATTTCCACATTTTATTGGATCTTCTATGTGAATGACTTACATTATTTCCGAAATGAGCAGCTTTCTCACAGATTGCACATTTAGCCATGATAGCACCTCCTTGACGCTTTATTGTTACTGTCGTGCTGTGTGCATAGCGTCTGAACAGTAACCTTGTGTTCAACAGATTACATTGTAACAGATGAATTGTGCTTTTGCAAGCAAAAAAAGGAAAAAACTCAAAAATTATATTTCTTTTTCTGTGAAAAGAGGTTATAATACACTTACATACAATAATGAGCATTGGAGGTAACCATATGAATGGACGTATAGATTCCGGATTAGGTCAGATCATAATTGACACAGATGTAATCGCAACCTACGCAGGAAGCGTTGCTGTAGAATGTTTTGGTATCGTAGGCATGGCTGCAGTCAGTATGAAGGACGGACTGGTAAAGCTTCTTGGAAAGAACAGCCTGAAACATGGCATCAGCGTCAGAATTACAGAGGACAATAAAATCCGCCTGAATTTCCATGTTATTGTGGCATATGGCGTGAATATAAGTACAATTGCAGACAACCTTGTCAGCAATGTCAAATATAAAGTCGAGGCCTTTACAGGAATGGAGATCGATAAGATCGATATTTATGTAGAAGGTGTACGCGCAATTGATTAGGATAGAGGAGGAACTTGTGGTGAATAACAAAACCATAGATGCCAGAATACTTTCCAGGATGTTTCTTGCAGGAGCCAAGAATCTGGAAGCTAAAAAAGAATGGATCAACGAACTGAACGTATTTCCGGTACCGGATGGAGATACAGGAACCAATATGACAATGACGATCATGGCAGCAGCAGCAGAAGTAGGTTCTCTGGGAGAGCCTGACATGGAGTCACTGGCCAAGGCGATTTCTTCCGGTTCCCTGCGCGGTGCAAGAGGTAACTCAGGTGTTATTCTTTCTCAGCTTCTGCGTGGCTTTACCAGAAGTGTTAAGAACAGTAAGGAACTGGATGCCATTGATATCGCGGCAGCCATGGAGAAAGGTGTGGAGACTGCATATAAGGCAGTCATGAAACCGAAGGAAGGAACAATCCTTACTGTTGCAAGAGAGGCTGACATGCCAAGCCAGTGTAGAGGCTTGCGGAGACAGCAGAGGATTTGGATACATTTTTCCAGAGCGTGATCGCTCATGCGGAGGAAACTCTGGCAAAGACACCGGAGATGCTGCCGGTTCTGAAAGAAGCAGGAGTAGTGGATTCCGGTGGACAGGGACTTCTGGAAGTATACCATGGTGCATATGATGGTTTCCTTGGCAAGGAGATTGATTATACACAGTTTGACAAGGCAAAAGGTCCTGCTGTGACTAAGATCGATGCACAGACAGAGGCTGATATTAAATTTGGTTATTGTACAGAGTTTATTATTCTTCTGAACCAGCCGATGTCCGAGGAGACAGAGCATGAATTTAAGAAATTCCTGATGTCCCTTGGTGATTCTATTGTGCTTGTTGCAGATGACGAGATCGTGAAGGTTCATGTTCATACCAATCATCCCGGACAGGCTATTGAGAAAGCTCTTACCTTTGGTGCACTTTCACGTATGAAGATCGACAATATGCGTGAGGAGCATCAGGAGAAGCTTATAAAGGATGCCGAGAAAATGGCGAAAGAGCAGGCAGAACAGGAAGAAAAAGAAGAAGCAGCACAGCCGCCGAAGGAAGTTGGCTTTATTTCCGTATCTGTGGGAAAGGGAATGACAGAGATCTTTAAGGAATTGGGTGTGGATTACCTGATCGAGGGCGGTCAGACGATGAACCCGAGTACAGAGGATATGCTCAATGCCATTGCAAAAGTAAATGCAAAGACTATTTATATTTTCCCGAACAATAAGAATATTGTTCTTGCTGCAAACCAGGCAAGGATCTTACTGAGGATAAAGAGATCGTGGTTGTGCCGACTAAGACCATTCCGCAGGGAATTACTGCATGATCAGTTATGTGCCCGAGAAGAACAGTGCGGAGAATACTGAGGCTATGCTTCAGGCAATCGAACATGTGAAGACCGGACAGATCACGTATGCTGTGCGTGATACAAGGATTGATGATAAGGAGATCCATGAGGGTGATATGATGGGTATCGGTGATCATGGAATCCTGGCTGTTGGCAAGGACCGCATGGAAGTTGCCAAGGAGACAGTTGCCAGATGGTGGATGATGAGTCTGAGGTGATCAGTATTTATTATGGTGCTGATACTGAGGAGGCTGAAGCTGAGGAGTTGGCAACGGCTCTGGAGGAGGCTTATCCGGATTGTGATGTGGAACTGAATGCGGGTGGACAGCCGATTTATTATTATGTTATTTCTGTAGAGTAGGATAATAGAGTTTTTGAGAGAGATAAACGAATAGTTCATGTGATGAAAACGGGTATAGGCCATTGTTGAGGGTGGGTATATCCGTTTTCGTGTTATAAAAGGGGACGGCAGGCTGGGCGGATGATATAGTCCGTTTTTACTTGATTATAACCGAATAATTGCTCTGCTGGATAGCCGGATACTTGATTTGGTTAAATTTATATTTGTGATGGATTTTTTAGAAAGGAAAAGGAGATAGATGTCGATATCTTTGAGAACCTTAAGGCGTGGGGAGAAAACGGAAAAGTTATTTGCGAAAATAGGAGTTACGGATATGGAATCTCTTCTGAGTTATTATCCACGTAATTATGATGCGTATGAGGAGCCTGTTGAGATCCGGTCTCTGGAAGAGGGAGCTGTTGTGGCGATTTCTGTGGCGGTTATAACGGGTGTGTATGTGAATCAGGTGCGGAATCTTCAGGTGATCACAACCACTGTGGCAGATCTTACGGGGAAAATTTCTGTTACGTGGTTTAATGCACCGTATCTGCGCTCTGCAGTCAGGAAAGGCAGCAGGTTTGTTCTGCGGGGGCGTGTCGTCAGGAAGCAGGGGAAGCTGCAGATGGAGCACCCTGAGATTTTTACGCCTGCGGCTTATGAGGAGATTCTGCACAGTCTTCAGCCGATTTATGGACTGACTGCGGGGCTTTCTAATAAGACGATCGTGAAGCTGATCCATCAGGTGCTTGATGAGCAGAAGCTTCAGGCAGAGTATCTGGCAGATGAGTATAAGGAGAGGTATCACCTGGCAGACAGGAATTTTGCGATTCCTGCGATTCATTTTCCCAAAAATATGCAGGAGCTGTTAGCTGCAAGGAGAAGGTTGGTGTTTGACGAGTTTCTTCTTTTTATTCTTGCTGTGCAGTCTTTGAAGGAGAAGACGGAGGAAGCACCGAATACGTTTCCCATGCATCCGGTATGGACGACAGAGCAGATTATTGAAAGTCTGCCCTATGATCTGACAAAGGCGCAGTTGAATGTGTGGCATGAGATTGAGAGGGATTTAAGCGGCCAGGCTCTGATGTCCAGACTGGTTCAGGGAGATGTAGGAAGTGGTAAGACAATCCTTGCGTTTCTTGCAATGATCATGACTGTGGAGAATGGATATCAGGCAGTGCTTATGGCACCTACGGAGGTTCTTGCAAGGCAGCATTTTCAGGCAATGGAGAAATTGCTGCAGGAACAGAATATTGATTTTGGGCATCCGGTTTTGCTGACAGGATCAGATACTGCGAAGGAGAAAAGGGAAAAATATGCGCTGATCGCGTCAAAAGAGGCTAACCTGGTGATAGGAACGCATGCGCTGATTCAGGAAAAAGTGCAGTACAATAATCTTGGACTGGTTATTACAGATGAGCAGCATCGTTTTGGTGTGAAACAGAGGGAAGCACTGACTACTATGGGAAACCCGCCTAATGTGCTGGTGATGAGTGCTACACCGATTCCAAGGACGCTGGCGATCATTATATACGGGGATCTGGATATTTCAGTAATTGATGAACTTCCTGCGCAGAGACTTCCCATTAAAAATTGTGTGGTGGATACTTCTTACAGGCCGAAGGCTTATTCCTTTATGGAGAAGCAGATCCGTCAGGGACGGCAGGTTTATGTGATCTGTCCAATGGTGGAGGAGAGCGAAGGATGGATGGGGAAAATGTGCTGGATTATACCCTGAAGCTTCGCAATGTTTTTTCGCCGGATATAAAGATTGCTTCTCTTCATGGAAAGATGAAAGCGAAAGAGAAGAATGTGATCATGGAGGCTTTTGCCGCAGGGGAAATTCAGATCCTGGTATCTACTACTGTAGTTGAGGTAGGAGTGAATGTGCCTAATGCTACAGTGATGATGGTGGAGAATGCGAGCGTTTCGGGCTGGCACAGCTTCATCAGCTTCGCGGGCGTGTCGGTAGAGGGGAATATCAGTCATATTGCATTTTTATGCAGGGAAATGGTGCAAAGGAAATTTCTAAACGTCTGCAGATCCTGAACAAATCCAATGATGGATTTTATATTGCAGGAGAGGATCTGAAGCTTCGCGGTCCTGGTGATCTTTTTGGAATCCGCCAGAGTGGTCTGCTGGAATTTAAACTGGGGACATCTATCAGGATGCGGATATCCTGAAAGCTGCCAGTGAAACGGCTTCGGAGATTCTGTCCCTTGATGCGGATTTAAGCCTTCCGCAGAATGAGGAACTTCAGAGGAGACTTTCGGCATATATGAAGGAAGATCTGCAGAATCTAGGACTATAGAAAATGACGGATACAGAGTAAAAAATAATACTGTTCATGTTACTGTTCATAAGATGCCTAAATTATAAAAACAGAAAAACATTGCAAAAGCAGAAGATTCGTAGTATTCTATTTTCATAAAAGAATGTTACTGTTTATCATATTTTCGGTAACATAAGAATACCTGTAACTGTACAAAACTGAGCAGTTACGAATACTTATACCTTGTAAGGAGGCTAATCATATGGCAACAAAAGCAACTACAGCAGATCTCAACACATCCACTGCGAAGACAACCGAAGTTAAAGAGGCTCCTGCAAAGACAACTGCTGAAGAAGTAGCTGTAAATAAAGAAGCAAACAAGAAAGAAACTGCTGAAACAGAGACTGTAAAGAAAGAAACAACAGCAAAGAAACCGGCAGCAAGAAGAACAAGAAAGACTGCAGAAAAGAAATCAGCAGAAGCCGAGAAAGAAACCGAGAAGAAAGAAACAGCTAAAGCAGCAGACACTGTAGAAAAGAAACCGGCAGAAACAGAGAAAGAAGCCGAGAAAAAAGAGACAGCTAAAACAACAAAGACTGCTGCAAAACCAACAAAAACAACGAAAAGAACTACAAAGAAGGCTCCTGCTAAGACAGCTGAGAAACCGGCTGAAGAGACAGCTGCCGAGAAGAAAACAACAAGAAGAACCACTAAGAAAGAAGCAACAGCAGAAGTATATATTCAGTTCATGGGCAGAGAAGTATATACAAAAAATATTTTAAGTAATGTCAGAAGAATCTGGACAGACGAACTGGGTAAAAAGGAGAAAGATCTCAAAGATATTAAGATTTATATCAAACCTGAAGAGAACAAAGCATATTATGTAATTAACGGTGATATTACAGGTTCTGTGTGGATCTGACATATAAAAGATAAGAACAATTTCCAAATCTTATGGCAATCACATAAATCAATTACTTGAGAATGATCAGAATAATAAGTAATGAAGTAATCACAGACAGGTTTAATGACCTGTCAGGTTAAGACATTGAGAAACTCAGATGATAGCATAAATTCATCTGAGTTTTTTGTGCTTTCGGTTATAAAAAAATTGAGACATACCTGCTACTTGACAAAAATTATCAGTTAGTATAAGCTATCTGCATAAGGTTATTGAGAAAAATCGGATATAGCAATGATAACCAAATACAAATACAAAAGGTGAGCGACTGAAAATGACATTAAAAGATTTGGAAATCGGAAAAAGTGCTGTGATCACGTCGGTTGGCGGCAAGGGTGCCCTGCGTCAGCATTTCCTGGATATGGGTATGATTCCGGGAGCTGAGGTCACAGTCGTGAAGTTTGCACCCATGGGAGATCCCATGGAATTACAGGTACATGGATATGACTGACGTTAAGACTTGCGGAAGCAGAGCAGATAGAAATCGAACAGATCCCGAAGCGAAGCAGAAGTCACGCCGGAATAGAGGCTGTAAGCGACCTGGCACATCCGGGACTTGGAGAGGATGGAAAGTATCATTCCAGAGAAGATGAACATCCACTGCCTGAGGGAACTACACTGACGTACGCATTGGTGGGAAATCAGAACTGTGGAAAAACTACACTGTTTAACCAACTGACAGGTTCCAGTCAACATGTGGGAAACTTTCCAGGAGTAACGGTGGATCGTAAGACCGGTTCGATTAAAGGCCATCCGGATACAGAAATCACAGACCTTCCGGGAATTTATTCCATGTCTCCTTACAGCAGTGAGGAGATTGTCTCCAGAAATTTTGTCCTGGATGAGAAACCAAGTGCGATCATCAACATTGTGGATGCTACCAATATTGAGAGAAACCTGTATCTGACCATGCAGCTTCTGGAGATGGATATTCCTATGGTAGTTGCAATGAACATGATGGATGAAGTGCTGGGAAATCAGGTTCTATAGATGTAAATAAGATGGAATCGCTGCTTGGAGTACCTGTAATCCCTATTTCCGCAGCAAAGAATGAAGGGTTGATGAGCTGGTTGACCATGCGTTACATATAGCGAAATATCAGGAACATCCACTGCGTCAGGATTTCTGTGATAAGAGTGACCATGACGGTGCAGTACACCGCTGTATTCATGCGGTCATGCACCTGATTGAGGATCATGCGGCGCAGGCTGATATTCCTACCCGTTTTGCAGCAACCAAGGCAATCGAGGGAGATCCGCTGATTCTTGAGAAGCTGAAGCTGGACACAAATGAGACGGAGATGCTGGAGCATATCGTACAGCAGATGGAAACAGAGCGTCAGGTTGACAGAAGTGCTGCAATCGCAGATATGCGTTTTGACTTTATTGAGCGTTTGTGTGAACAGACAGTTGTAAAGCCTAAAGAAAGCAAAGAAAGAATCAGAAGTGAGAAAATTGATAAGATTCTTACAGGAAAATATACAGCGATTCCCTGTTTCATCGGAATCATGGTATTGGTATTTTATCTTACCTTTAATGTGATCGGAGCGTGGCTTCAGGGGCTTCTGGAGATTGGAATTGATAAGGTTTCTGCGCTGGTAGAAGCAGCACTGACAGCAGCAAATGTAAACAGTGCCATGCATAGCCTGGTCATTGACGGTATTTTTACAGGTGTGGGAAGTGTACTCAGTTTTCTGCCGATTATCGTAACCCTGTTTTTCTTCCTGTCTCTTATGGAAGACAGCGGATACGTTGCACGTGTTGCTTTTGTGATGGACAAACTTCTGCGTAAGATCGGCCTTTCAGGAAGAAGCATTGTGCAATGCTGATTGGATTCGGATGTACGGTTCCGGCTGTTATGGCCACACGTACACTTACAAGTGAGCGTGACAGAAAGATGACGATTTTGCTGACTCCATTTATGAGCTGTACTGCGAAGCTGCCGATTTATTCTTTCTTTGTAAGTGCTTTTTTCCCGAAGAAGGCGGATTTATTATGGCAGGTCTTTACCTGCTTGGAATTTTGGTGGGAATCCTGGCGGCATTTTTGTATAACAGAACTCTTTTCAAGGGAGATCCCGTACCGTTTGTCATGGAACTTCCCAATTACCGGCTGCCGGGAGCAAGGAATGTAGGTCAGCTTTTGTGGGAAAAAGCAAAAGATTTCCTGCAGAGAGCGTTTTCTATTATCCTGCTTGCATCAATGATAATCTGGTTCCTGCAGAGCTTTGATCTGCATTTAAATCTTGTAAAAGATTCTGCAGACAGTATTCTGGCAATGGTGGCGGGAGTCCTGGCACCTATATTTAAACCAATCGGACTGGGAGACTGGAGAATCTGTACAGCTCTTATCAGCGGATTTATGGCAAAAGAGAGCGTGGTATCTACTCTGGAAGTACTTTTCAGTGGAAATATTGCCTCTGTACTGACTCCGCTGGCAGCAGCATCCCTGCTGGTATTCAGTTTACTCTATACACCATGTGTGGCGGCTATCGCTTCGATCAAACGTGAAATGGGCAGCAAATGGGCTGTTGGTGTTGTGGTATGGCAGTGTGTGATTGCCTGGGTGGCTGCACTGATCGTACATCTGATAGGGATGATCTGATTTTATTAATTCGCTTTTATAGAAAAACCGATGGATTTGACTGTTTTCAGTCATCACCATCGGTTTTTTTCAGTTCCTCAACTGAGAGGCTTTTATCTGATTAGTACTGTCCGCCCTGGGAACCACTGGACATCTGTCTTTCCTGGGCTTCGATCATCTTTTTCATAATAATATCACACGCATCTCTTCCCTTAAAAATCACAAAATGCTCAATCGTAGTCAAAGCCACCTTGTGCATCTTTCCAAACAGAATATTGTCGCATCCCATCACCGAAACATCATGTGGCACCCGGTATTTCAGCTCATACAAAGCATCCAGTATTCCAAGCGCAATCATATCGTTGAGACCGACAATTGCCGTCAGATCTGTCTCTTCTTCCATAAGCTCTTAGTCACTCATATCCCACTCGCATATTCTGAATCCACATTGCCCACTCCGATGTTCCCA
>ENA-OQIG01000859-OQIG01000859.1-human-gut-metagenome-genome-assembly--contig:-NODE-859-length-15435-cov-2.991508_pt1 | contig 15435 bp, 22 predicted proteins | sample MGYA00242576_ERZ504741 | MGnify/ENA primary metagenome ERZ504741 (study PRJEB26092, sample SAMD00036436) | human gut metagenome | host: Homo sapiens | study: EMG produced TPA metagenomics assembly of... | reverse complement strand
GCGTAAAGGTTGATTTCAGAAGCGCCAATATGCAGCTCGATAAACCCTTTTTCATCCGGCGTCGAGGCCATTGAGAACGGACGTTTGTCGCGCTCATCCATCACTACCATCAAATACTGACCAGCACGAAAAGAAAAGGCCGCGTCTGGCACGATGCGGACACGATATACGGTATCCGTGATAGCTTCTACCGAGGTCACTTTACAGCTTAAGGTTGTCATGCGCTTTCTCTGTCGGATCGATAAATAGGGCAAAACAAACGCGCATCAGGCGCTTTTACCGTTGTTAAAAATAGCCAGTTCATCCCAGATGGCGTCAATATGCGCGACAACATCTGGATCTTTTTTGATGGGACGTCCCATTCACGCTGGGTTTCCCCCGGCCATTTATTCGTGGCATCCAGCCCCATTTTTGAACCCAGCCCGGAGACAGGCGAGGCAAAATCCAGATAATCAATAGGCGTATTTTCTACCAGAACAGTATCCCGCGCCGGTCCATACGGGTGGTAATCGCCCAAATCACATCGTTCCAGTCGCGTGCGTTGACGTCATCATCGCAAACGATCACAAATTTAGTGTACATAAACTGGCGTAAGAACGACCAGACGCCCATCATGACGCGCTTCGCGTGTCCGGCGTACTGTTTTTTGATCGTCACTACCGCCAGACGATAAGAACACCTTCCGGCGGCAGGTAAAAATCGACAATTTCCGGGAACTGTTTTTGCAGAATCGGTACAAACACTTCGTTCAACGCCACGCCCAGTACCGCGGGCTCATCTGGCGGACGCCCGGTATAGGTGGAATGGTAAATCGCATCTTCACGCTGGGTAATATGCGTCACGGTAAATACCGGGAAACTATCGACTTCGTTATAGTAACCGGTGTGGTCGCCATACGGCCTTCCGGCGCCGTTTCACCTTGTTCGATATACCCTTCCAGCACAATCTCCGCACTGGCGGGCACTTCAAGGTCATTGGAGATACACTTCACCACTTCGGTCTTGGTACCGCGCAGCAATCCGGCAAACGCATACTCTGAAAGTGTATCCGGAACGGGGGTGACTGCACCGAGAATCGTGGCGGGATCGGCACCCAGCGCCACAGAAACCGGGAAACGTTCGCCCGGATGCGCCGCACACCACTCCTGATAATCCAGCGCGCCGCCGCGATGCGACAGCCAGCGCATAATCAGTTTGTTTTTACCAATCAGCTGCTGGCGATAAATGCCCAGATTCTGCCGCTCTTTATGCGGGCCGCGCGTCACTGTCAGCCCCCAGGTAATCAGCGGCGCGGCATCTTCCGGCCAGCAGGTCATAATGGGAATGCGATTGAGATCGACGTCATCGCCAGAGACGATTTTTTGTTGGCAGGGCGCACCACGCAGCCGCTTTGTCGGCATGTTCAATACTTGCTTAAACTGCGGCAGTTTATCAAACAGGTCGCGGAAACCTTTTGGCGGCTCCGGCTCTTTCAGAAACGCCAATAATTTACCAACTTCACGCAGCGCCGAAACATCTTCCTGCCCCATGCCCATCGCCACGCGCTTTGGCGTACCGAACAGGTTGCACAGCACCGGCATTGAGTAGCCTTTAGGGTTTTCGAACAACAGCGCAGGCCCACCGGCACGCAAAGTGCGGTCAGCAATTTCAGTGATTTCCAGATGCGGATCCACCGGGAGCGTGATACGTTTTAGCTCACCCTGCTGTTCAAGCAGCGTCAAGAAGTCGCGTAAATCGTTATATTTCATGGCGTCCATTGTAGCTCTTAATCTGCGCCCATTATACGGCGTTCATCTTTGCGATGCTGTAAATTTGTTAAATTAGCGTGAACTCTGACGGTATAACGCAAACCGGGGAATATAATTAACTTAGCGTAAAGCTTTTGCTATCCTTGCGCCCCGATTAAACGGATAAGAGTCATTATGCAATCCTGGTATTTACTGTACTGCAAGCGCGGGCAACTTCAACGTGCCCAGGAACACCTCGAAAGACAGGCTGTGAATTGCCTGGCACCGATGATCACCCTGGAAAAAATCGTGCGTGGAAAACGTACTGCAGTCAGTGAGCCATTGTTTCCCAACTACCTGTTTGTCGAATTTGATCCAGAAGTGATTCATACCACGACTATCAACGCGACCCGCGGTGTCAGCCACTTCGTGCGCTTTGGCGCGTCGCCAGCGATAGTCCCATCGGCGGTTATTCATCAGCTATCGGTATATAAACCGAAAGACATTGTCGATCCGGCAACCCCTTATCCGGGTGATAAGGTGATTATTACCGAAGGCGCGTTCGAAGGCTTTCAGGCCATTTTCACCGAACCCGATGGTGAGGCTCGCTCCATGCTATTGCTTAATCTTATTAATAAAGAGATTAAGCACAGTGTGAAGAACACCGAGTTCCGCAAACTCTAAAACACAATCCCAAACAGTGTTTTGACATTGGCATCCGTGGTTGCAGCCAGCCATGCGGCATCTTCTCCACGCCAGTGCGCAACACGTTGCAAAATATGGGGCAGATGGGCTGGCTCGTTGCGCCGGGATGATGGCTTTGGCGTGAGATCGCGAGGGAGCAGATACGGCGCATCAGTTCGATCAGTAATTTTTCTGCCGGAATCAACGGCAAAAGTTCCCGCAGCTCCAGTCCGCGTCGTTCATCGCAAACCCAACCGGTAATGCCGATATAAATTCCATGCGCCACGCACGCCTGCATCTCTTCGCGTGTACCGGTAAAGCATGAAGAACCGCACCAGGCAGTTTATCCAGCCACGGCTCCAGCAATGTCATAAACCGCTCGTGGGCATCGCGACAGTGCATAAATACCGGCATGTTTAAATCTGCGGCAATGCGTAGCTGGGCAACAAAAGCACGTTCCTGCTCTTCCGGCGTCGAAAAGTTGCGGTTAAAGTCGAGACCACATTCACCAATCGCCACCACTTCTGGCTGCGCGGCCAGCTCAATAATCGCTTCTTCAGTCGCAGCTTGCCACTGGCTGCTGTCGTGAGGATGTACGCCCGCCGTTGACCAACAGGACGAATACTGACGCGCCAGCTTTTGCGCCTGCTGGCTTTCACGCAGGTTAGTGCCGGTGATGAGTAGCCCATTAACTCCCGCGTCAAAAGCGCGCGCTACAACATCATCACGGTCTTTCGCAAATTGCGAACTGGTCAAATTAACGCCGATATCAAACATCCTGTACTCCATATGACAACCGCCCTGACGGGCGGTTGAATTTATTCTTCAGTTTTTTCGCTTTCTGCTTCAGCGTCGTTTTCCTCTTCCCGATTTCGCCCTTTACCAACGTAAAAGCGTGAGAAGAAGACACCGATTTCAAACAGACAGTACATCGGGATCGCCAATAGCGTTTGCGAGAAGACATCCGGCGGCGTCAGCAACATCCCGACAACGAATGCACCAACCAGCACATACGGGCGTTTTTTGCGTAAGTCTTCTGGCGAGGTAATCCCCATCCAGCACAGCAGCACAATTGCCACCGGCACTTCAAAGGAGACACCAAACGCCATAAACAGCGCCATAACGAAGCTAAATAGCTGGCGATGTCGGTGGATACCTGCACCCCTTCCGGCGCGGTATTGGCAAGGAAGCCAAATGCCAGCGGAAAGACCACAAAGTAGGCGAATGCCATGCCGATATAAAACAGCAGAGAGCTGGAAACCAGCAGCGGCACCACCAGGCGACGTTCATGCTTATACAGCGCTGGGGCGATAAATGCCCACACCTGATAGAGAATCACCGGCGCTGACAGAATCAGCGACACCATAAAGGTCAGCTTGATCGGCGTAAAGAACGGCGAGGCCACGTCGGTGGCGATCATCGTTGAACCTTGCGGCAACTGCTTGATCAATGGCGCGGATACCAGGTGATAGATATCATTGGCGAAATAGACCAGACACAGGAATATCACGATCACCGCGATAATGCAGTTCAGCAGACGCTTACGCAGCTCAATTAGATGCGTGATAAGCGGTTGAGTATCTTCTACAGACATGTTTACGGTTTATCACTCGACGAAGGGGAAGGTGCAGCGGTTTTCGGTTCAGCGTCCGCAGCAGGTTTTACCACCGGCTCTGGCGTGGTTTCTGGCTTCTGTTCCGGCGAACTGGCCTGCGTTTGTGCAGCGGCAGGCGTTACGCCTCATGCGCAGCTTCATTATCTTTCACCACCGGGTTATGGATGGTGTGCGCTTCATCGCTCGCCTTTTCAGGATCGTTTGCAACGTAGGAACGCTTCATCGACTCCGCGGCCTGGCGTAGTTCATCCATCGACGCTTTCAGTTCGGGCGTCAGGTTAGTGAGGCTCGCCTTTTCAACCTTTTTCAGACTGTCCTGAAACTCCTGGAGTTTTAACTCCTGGGTCAGTTCGTTCTGCACCGTTGTCGCCAGTGAACGCAACGCGCGAATCCAGCCCGCTACCGTTTTTACCGCCACAGGCAGTCGTTGCGGCCCCAGAACGACGAGGCCGATGATGAACACCAATAGCAGTTCGCTAAAACCGATATCAAACACGGATTACACCTGCTCTTTATCGTGGCGCTTCGCGTCTTCTGTTTTAGCCTGTTCCTGATTCGTATCCGCCTGCTTATCAGCGATAGTTTTCGCAGTAAAATCAGCATCCTGACTGGTTTTATCCTGCTTTGGTTCATCATCGCTCATTGCTTTTTTAAAGCCTTTGATCGACGCACCAAGATCGGAACCGATGGAGCCGAGCTTTTTGGTGCCAAAAAGCAGTACAACGATGACGGCAATAATCAATAACTGCCAAATACTGATACCACCCATACATGTTCCTCTGTGGTAGATGATGATTAAACAAAGCCGCATTATACGTTACACGGCCCGCCTTGAGCATGAAAAAATCAGCGTGTTTTGCGCCAACCGACAAACCAGGCGATCAGACCACCTGCCATTAACCAGCCGGCATCAGCCCCATTCAGGTCGGCTGACCAACAAGAATGTGCCACTTAATACTAACGTAGCGCCAATTCCGAGAAAATAACGCGATTGTCCCTGACGTACATGATTTGACTGAAGCTCGCGGGCAATCTTATCAACACTGTGCTGTAAATACTTGCCCTGGCGCAAACTGTCGTAAACCAGTTCAGGCAGTTCTGGCATTTTTTCGACCCAGAACGGCGCTTTTTCTTTAAATGCTCTCACCAGCGCAGGAATACCGACTGATCTTTAATCCACGACTCCAGGAAAGGCTTCGCTGTTTTCCATAAATCGAGCTGCGGATAAAGCTGGCGTCCTACCCCTTCGACATAGAGCAGGGTTTTCTGGAGTAACACCAGTTGCGGCTGCACTTCCATATTGAAGCGACGCGCCGTATTAAACAGATTTAACAGTACATGTCCAAACGAAATTTCGGCCAGCGGTTTCTCAAAGATAGGTTCACAGACCGTACGAATGGCAAATTCGAACTCTTCAACGTTGGTATCTGGTGGCACCCAGCCAGAATCGACGTGTAGCTCTGCCACTTTGCGATAGTCGCGATTAAAGAAGGCGATAAAGTTTTCTGCCAGATAGCGTTTATCTTCTTTGTTTAGCGAGCCAACAATCCCGCAATCAATGCCGATATATTTCGGGTTTTCCGGGTGTTCATAGCTTACGAAGATGTTGCCAGGGTGCATATCGGCATGGAAAAGCTGTCGCGAAAGACCTGAGTGAAGAACACCTGCACGCCGCGTTCCGCCAGCAATTTCATGTTGGTGCCGTTTTTCTCCAGCGCCGCAACATCAGACACCGGAATGCCGTAAATGCGCTCCATCACCATCATCCCTTCACTACAATAGTCAGGGTAAACTTCCGGGATGTAGAGCATCGGGCTGTCTTCAAAATTTCGCCGAAGCTGAATGGCGTTGGCAGATTCCCGCAGCAAATTCAGTTCATCAATCAAGGTCTTTTCGTACTCGCGCACCACTTCGGTTGGGCGCAGACGGCGACCATCCGGCAGCAAACGCGGCACCCAGCGAGCCAGACGGTAGATAAGTTTCAGATCCGCTTTAATGACCGGCAAAATATCCGGGCGGATGACTTTAATCACCACCTCTTTACCATTCGATTTCAATCGCGCGGTATGAACCTGGGCGATAGAAGCAGAAGCCAGTGGCTTGATTTCAAAATCGTCAAACCACGCTTCTACCGGCAAGCCGCCCATTGCAGCTTCAATCTGCTGCTTCGCCAGCTTGCCATCAAACGGAGCAACTTTGTCCTGCAATAACGCCAGCTGATCGGCAATATGCGGTGGAAAAAGATCGCGGCGGGTTGATAACATTTGCCCGAACTTGATCCAAACCGGCCCCAGTTCTTGCAGGGCCAGTCGTAGTCGCTCACCTAAAAGTTTGTCTTTATGCCGATTTGGCATCCAGAATAATGAGTATCGCCATAGCCGTAGCGGCAGGGTGATACGCATTTTGGGGATCAGTTCATCAAGTCCGTAGCTTAAAAAAGTGCGAATGATGAAATATAGGCGCCGTACTTCACCTGGCGTCATTTAGCCTCCAGTTTTTCCAGCCGTTTGGTCAGGGCATCAACAGCACGCTCAACGGCAGCCGTCTCTTCCGCAAACCAGGCCACTTCAAGCGGACCGGGTGCCATACGCCACTCTTCAGTAATGGCTTCCGCCACATAACGTTGCTGGCGCTTAATGCCGTGATGCAGGAACTTTGCGCCTCCGCGCATGGCTTTGCTGATTCCTTCAGCGGCGATATCACCGGTATAAGGGGCCAGCAGTTCCGCAGGTCGAACTCTGCCAGATCTGCCAGCGCAACGAAGTTTTGCACCACCTGAATATCGCCCTGCACTTCCAGCTCACCACTGCGAATCAGTGCGGTAAGCTGCTGGCGATCGCGAAGTTTCGGCAACACACTGGCGTAGGCGATAACGGTGCAGTCAGCATCGCCTGCCCATTCGCCCAGTACATCAACCTGGCGTTCGCTGAACACCAGAATCAATGACGTCGAAAAGCCTTTTACCTCCACGCGCAATACTTTACCCAGCAGACGCGAGCGGGCTGTTTTCAGCGCGGGTGAGCGATACAGGAAGGTGTTGAGCAGACTTTCAATTCCTGCCGTCACTAAAGGTTTAAAAGGCATTTCCGGTCTCCTGTCAGAACTTATAACCACGATGCAGCGCCACAACCCCTGCCGTCAGATTGTAGTAGTCGACACTTTCGAATCCGGCATCCTGCATCATGCTTTCAGGGTATCCTGATCGGGATGCATACGGATGGATTCTGCCAGATAACGGTAGCTGTCGGCATCGTTCGCGACCAGTGAGCCAATACGCGGCAGCACATGGAAGGAGTATGCATCATAGGCTTTGCTCAGCGGCTCGATAATTGGCTTCGAGAACTCAAGCACCAGCAGGCGGCCGCCGGGTTTCAGCACGCGATACATTGAACGCAGTGCTTTATCTTTGTCGGTGACGTTACGCAGACCAAACGAAATGGTGATGCAATCAAAGGTGTTATCCGGGAACGGCAGCGCCTCAGCGTTCGCCTGAACATACTCAACGTTGCCAATCACACCGATATTACGCAGCTTCTCGCGGCCCATTTTGAGCATGGATTCATTGATATCAGCAAGGACCACTTTGCCAGTTTCTCCGACCAGGCGGGAGAATTTCGCTGTCAGGTCGCCGGTGCCACCAGCCAGATCCAGCACGGTCTGCCCACGCGTACGCCGCTGCAATCAATCGTGAATCGCTTCCACAAACGATGAATACCAAATGACATCAAATCATTCATGACATCGTATTTTGATGCCACGGAATGGAAAACGTGGGCGACCATATCCGCTTTTTGTTCCTTCGCGACGGTCTGAAAACCAAAGTGCGTCGTTTCTTGTGACTTATCCACCATCTCAATGCCTGCTCATCAAAAAATTGTTCCAGAAGTGTAACAGATTGGGCGTCGATGCCTAGATTTCTACCCGGCTTAACTACCCCTAATGGCTAGCGCGACTGCTGATTATATTCATCATCGCGTTGATAAGCTTCATCATTCGGCTGCTCCGGAACCGACCGAAGTCGATACTCTTCATCCTGGCTCACCGCCTGTTCAGCCAAATCCGGATTAATCTCGCGTTTAATTTCTACTCCTAAACCGCGAAACGCTTCTGCCTGCGCCAGCACATTTCCGCGACCTGAAGAGAGTTTTTTCATTGCCTGGCGGTAGTTATCCTGCGCTTTGTCGAGACTTTGACCAATCGCGGACATGTCATCGATGAACAAACGCATCTTGTCGTACAGCTTGCTGGCACGATCGGCGATTTGCTGGGCGTTGCGGCTTTGATGCTCATAACGCCACAGGTTGGCAATAGTACGCAACGCCACCAGCAGCGTAGTCGGGCTAACCAGCATGATATTGTTTTTCAACGCTTCGGTGATCAGCTCCGGCTGGCGGTCAAGCGCCAGTAAAAAAGCGGGTTCAACGGGAATAAACATCAGCACGTAATCCAGAGTTCGCAGCCCCGGCAGCTGTTGATAATCTTTGCGTCCCAGCAAACGGATATGGTTACGCACCGACGCGATATGTTCCTGTAGCGCGCTTTCGCGGGTGTAGTCGTCTTCGGCGTTAAAATAGCGTTCATAGGCGACCAGCGTCATTTTGGCGTCGATCACCACATCTTTTCCCTGCGGCAGCCGCACGATGACATCCGGCTGCATCCGCGAGCGGGCGTCATTTTCGATGCTGACCTGGGTTTCATATTCATACCCTTCACGCAGACCGGAAGCCTCCAGCACCCGCGTCAATACTACCTCGCCCCAGTTGCCCTGGGTTTTATTGTCGCCTTTCAGCGCGCGCGTCAGGTTGATCGCTTCCTGGGCCATTTGCGCGTTGAGTTGCTGGAGATTGCGAATTTCGTGGGTCAGGGTATGGCGTTCTTGTGCTTCTTTACCGAAGCTGTCCTGAACCTGACGGCGGAAACCGTCCAGTTGTTCACGTAGCGGCGACAACAGGCTGTTCAGACTCTGACGGTTTTGCTCATCAACCCGGCGATTGCTGTGCTCAAAAATACGGTTGGCGAGGTTTTCAAACTGCTCACTGAGGCGCTGCTCGCTGTTAATCATCTGGCGAATTTTATCGTCAGCATGTTGCTGTGCGGCTTCCATCCGCGTGGTTACTTCACGCAGATCGGCCTCCAGAGAGGTGTTAATACTTTGCAGGCTGCGCACTTCGTTATTGAGTAACTCGCACTCTGCACGCCAGTGCTCGCTTTGGGTAATTTGTTGTTTTGCCGCGCTTAACTCCGCGACCATCTCTTCACGTTCAGCTAATTGCTCGGCTTTTTGCTGCGCATGTTGATAACTGGCAAACAGCCAGCCAATTGCCACACCCACCAACGCAATAACTGCGTAAACCATGATTGAGAAATCCACCACGCCTCCTGACGCAACAACTTACCCGCACAAAATAGAATTGTGCTGTACAAACGTCCAGTTGGAAAGGCATTTCCTGCGAGGCGCTACGCAAAAATACAAAAGGCCGAACGCGTCGGCCTTCAGACAGGAGAAGAGAATTACAGCAGACGACGCGCCGCTTCCACCACGATTTTCACCGCTTGGCTTTCAGTTTGTTTCATCGTCTCAGCATTCGGGATCTCTTGCTGGGTGCGGTTAACGATAACACCCGCTACCATACCGGCACGCAGGCCCTGACTTGCACACATGGTCAGCAGGGTTGCAGATCCATTTCATAGTTCATTACGCCCATCGCCTGCCACTCTTCCATAGAACCTTTAAAGTGACGAACTACGCGACCAGAGTAAGTATCGTAACGTTCCTGACCTGGGTAGAAGGTATCAGAAGAAGCTGTCACGCCAACGTGAGTTGTCGCGCCAATGGATTTCGCAGCTTCAACCAGCGCAGTCGTACATTCGAAATCAGCGACAGCCGGGAATTCCAGCGGTGCGAAGTGCAGGCTCGCGCCATCCAGACGGACAGACGCCGTGGTAACCAGGACATCACCCACATTAATATGCGGCTGAATAGCGCCCGTTGTACCGATACGCAGGAAGGTGCGAATGCCAGCTGTGCCAGCTCTTCAACAGCAATAGAGGTAGACGGGCCGCCGATACCGGTAGAGCAGACGATAACAGGTTTACCATCCAGCTCTGCACGCCAGGTAGTGAATTCGCGGTGAGATGCCAGCTTAACCGGCTTATCCATCAGCGCGGCGATCTTTTCCACACGATCCGGGTCGCCAGGGACGATGGCAAGCGTAGCCCCTTGTAAATCGTTTTTAGTGAGGCCGAGATGAAAAACATCAGACTTGGACATATACAACTCCTCTGTGAATCGGTTTAGTCAGAAGAAGCAAAAAGACACTTTACCGAAGGGTTTAACATTTTTTCGTGATACTCATCACCATGACGCAAATGCGTTGCATAAATTTACCCATCAAAAGTGATGTAAATCACATAAATCACTCTTCATTCTGCAGGACTGCATAAAAGATGAGCCGATTCAGGCAATGTGATTTGTTGCATGCTGACTATAGTTAACATTGCGCAACATTTTTATAAGGGTACGGAGAATACCATGGCAACAACACAACAATCTGGATTTGCACCTGCTGCATCGCCTCTCGCTTCTACCATCGTTCAGACCCCGGACGACGCGATTGTGGCGGGCTTCACCTCTATCCCTTCACAAGGGGATAACATGCCTGCTTACCATGCCAGACCAAAGCAAAGCGATGGCCCACTGCCAGTGGTCATTGTAGTGCAGGAAATTTTTGGCGTGCATGAACATATCCGCGACATTTGTCGCCGTCTGGCGCTGGAGGGGTATCTGGCTATCGCACCTGAACTTTACTTCCGCGAAGGCGATCCGAATGATTTTGCCGATATCCCCACGTTGCTTAGCGGTCTGGTAGCAAAAGTGCCTGACTCGCAGGTGCTGGCCGATCTCGATCATGTCGCCAGTTGGGCTTCCCGCAACGGCGGCGATGTTCATCGTTTAATGATCACCGGATTCTGCTGGGGTGGACGTATCACCTGGCTGTATGCCGCGCATAATCCACAGCTCAAAGCCGCAGTGGCGTGGTACGGCAAACTGACGGGCGACAAGTCGCTGAATTCACCGAAACAACCTGTTGATATCGCAACCGATCTTAACGCGCCGGTTCTCGGCTTATATGGTGGTCAGGATAACAGCATTCCGCAGGAGAGTGTCGAAACCATGCGTCAGGCGCTGCGGGCTGCTAATGCGAAAGCAGAGATTATCGTGTACCCGGATGCCGGGCATGCATTCAATGCTGATTATCGCCCGAGCTATCATGCCGAATCTGCGAAAGACGGCTGGCAGCGTATGCTGGAATGGTTTAAGCGGTATGGTGGGAAGAAGTCGCTGTAATGAGAAAAGACCGGGTGGTATTACCACCCGGTTTGGATTTTACCCCCGACGCAAATTCTGCGCCGCCTGCACCATGTTCGCCAGTGCCGCGCGGGTTTCTGGCCAGCCGCGCGTTTTCAGGCCACAGTCCGGGTTGACCCACAGGCGCTCTGCCGGAATGCGTTTTGCCGCTTTCTTCAGCAAGCTTCAATCCATTCCACGCTCGGTACGTTTGGCGAGTGAATGTCATAGACGCCAGGACCGATTTCATTTGGATAATCAAACTCTTCAAACGACTCCAGCAACTCCATGTCGGAACGCGAGGTTTCGATGGTGATGACGTCTGCGTCCAGCGCCGCAATCGAATCCATGATGTCGTTGAACTCGCAATAACACATGTGAGTGTGGATTTGTGTGTCATCTTTCGCCACGGCGGCGTTGATACGGAAGGCCTCTACGCCCCACTGGAGATAGGCGTCCCAGTCGCTACGACGCAGCGGTAAACCTTCGCGCAGCGCCGGTTCATCAATCTGGATGATGCCAATCCCTGCCGCTTCCAGATCGGCCACCTCATCACGCAGCGCCAGCGCAATCTGTTTGGCGATGGTTTCACGACTGACATCTTCACGCGGGAACGACCAGCAGAGTATGGTCACCGGCCCCGTCAGCATACCTTTCACCGGTTTGTCGGTCAGCGATTGCGCATACTTCGCCCACTCCACGGTAATCGGTGCCGGGCGGCTAATGTCACCAATGACAATCGGTGGCTTCACGCAGCGGGAACCGTAGCTCTGTACCCAACCGTTTTGCGTAAAGACAAATCCGTCGAGGTGCTCGCCAAAGTATTCTACCATGTCATTACGCTCGGCCTCGCCATGTACCAGCACATCCAGTCCCAAACGTTCCTGTTCAACAATGGCCTGCCTGATATGTTCCGCAATGCCCGTGCGGTAGTTATTGGCGTCGAGATTGCCCTTTTTGAAATCCAGACGCAGGGTACGAATTTCCGTGGTTTGCGGGAAGGAACCAATCGTGGTGGTCGGCCACGCTGGCAGTTTAAAACGTGCACGCTGGGCTTCAGCACGCACTTCATAGACATTCGCACGCTGGCTGTCCTGGGCGGTGATCGCCGCCAGACGCTTTTCTACCGCCGGATTATGTACACGAGTAGAGTGACGACGCGCCTGAATTGGGGCGCTCCACTCTGCCAGAGCTGCCGTGTCACCACTGTTCAGCGCATCGCGCAGCAGTGCCAGTTCATGGCATTTTTGTAGGGCGAAGGCAAACCAGCTTTTCACTTCTGCATCAAGACGCGTTTCCACGCTCAGGTCGATGGGGCTGTGCAGCAACGAGCAGGAAGATGCCACCCACAAATCACGTTTGCCGACAATATCCTTAATTTGCGCATATTTCTCAGTAAGATCGGCGCGCCAGACGTTACGACCATTGATCAGACCCGCAGACAGCAACCAGTCAGAAGGCAGGCGCTTGTGCAGTTCAGCAACGTCATCTTTACCATGTACGAGGTCAACATGCAGACCCTGAACAGGCAGCGCAGTAATCGTGTCGAGATTTGGCGTTACGCCTTCAAAATAGGTGGTCAGCAGCAGTTTCACCTGTCCCTGGAGCGCGTCGTAAGCGGGTTTGTATGCGTCCAGCCACGCCTGTGGTAGTTCCAGTACCAGCGCGGGTTCATCAATCTGTACCCACTCGATGCCGCGTTTCGCCAGTTCTGCCAGCACTTGCTGATAAACCGGCAGAATGTCGTTCAGCAGGCTAAGGCGGTCAAACTGTTCACCTTTCACTTTCCCCAGCCACAGGTAAGTAACCGGCCCCAGCAGCACAGGCTTAACGTTGTGGCCCAGCGCCAGCGCCTCGTCCACTTCCTCCAGCAGCTGCGTCCAGGTCAGTTTGAACTGTTGGCCTTTAACGAACTCCGGCACCATGTAGTGATAGTTGGTGTTAAACCATTTGGTCATTTCCGCTGCCGCCGCTGGTTCGCCAGTCGGCGCACGTCCACGACCAATACGGAACAGGGTGTCGATATCTACCGAACCGTCTTTGTTCTGATGACGCGCCGGAACGTTACCCAGCAGCAGACTGGTGGTCAGTACATGATCGTACCAGGCAAAATCGCCCACCGGCAGCAGGTCGATACCCGCTTGCTTTTGTTGATCCCAGTGACGAGCACGCAATTCACGCCCTACCGCCAGCAGTTCTTCACGCGTGGAGTTCCCCGCCCAATAACTCTCTTGCGCTTTTTTCAGCTCGCGACGCAGGCCAACGCGAGGGAAACCGAGTGTGTGATTCAATATTGTCATTTTTCTTCCTCTAATTATATGTAAATCCTATGGATTTTGAATTTAGGGAAGGCGGCAAGTTTATTCATCCCCGGGAGCTTACTGAAGTAAGTGACCGGGGTGGAGAAACGCAGCCAACGCACCATAAATTTAAAAGACGAAGGATTTTAGCCGTCCAGATGTTTACACATCCATAATTGGCGGTTACTGTATATTCCTCAAGCGCAAATTATTCATGCCGAAGTGAAGGACTTTCATGATCGAAGTAAAACACCTGAAAACGCTACAAGCGTTGCGGAACTGCGGCTCTCTCGCAGCCGCTGCGGCGACGTTGCATCAGACGCAATCCGCCCTGTCTCACCAGTTTAGCGATCTGGAACAACGCCTTGGCTTCCGGCTATTTGTGCGTAAGAGCCAGCCGCTACGCTTTACACCGCAGGGAGAAATCCTGTTGCAACTGGCAAACCAGGTGCTGCCGCAAATCAGCCAGGCACTGCAAGCCTGCAATGAACCGCAGCAGACGCGTCTGCGCATTGCCATTGAGTGCCATAGCTGTATTCAGTGCTGACGCCCGCGTTAGAAAATTTCCATAAGAACTGGCCGCAGGTAGAGATGGATTTTAAATCGGGCGTGACGTTTGACCCGCAGCCTGCGTTGCAACAGGGCGAGCTGGATCTGGTGATGACCTCCGATATCCTGCCGCGCAGTGGCCTGCATTATTCGCCGATGTTCGACTATGAAGTGCGTCTGGTGTTAGCACCTGACCATCCACTGGCGGCGAAAACGCGAATTACACCGGAAGATCTCGCCAGCGAGACGCTGTTGATTTATCCGGTGCAGCGTAGTCGACTGGATGTCTGGCGGCATTTTCTTCAGCCGGCAGGCGTCAGCCCGTCACTGAAAAGCGTCGATAACACCTTATTGTTGATTCAGATGGTTGCCGCGCGGATGGGTATTGCCGCGCTACCGCATTGGGTAGTAGAGAGTTTTGAGCGCAGGGTCTGGTGGTGACCAAAACCCTGGGCGAAGGCTTGTGGAGCCGACTGTACGCCGCCGTGCGCGATGGCGAGCAGCGTCAGCCGATTACAGAAGCATTTATTCGCTCAGCGCGCAATCACGCCTGCGATCATCTGCCGTTTGTGAAGAGCGCGGAGCGACCCACTTACGATGCACCCACAGTGAGGCCAGGATCACCAGCGCGCCTGTAATGAACGTTGGCCAGTGCGGCTGTTGGTGCCAGATAGCCAGGTTTACCAGCAGCCCTGCCGGAACGTGCATATTATTCATAATGCCCAGCGTTCCGGCGTCCACCTGCGTCGCGCCGTAGTTCCACATAAAGTAGCCAATCCCGGAAGCCACCACGCCAAGAAACACCAGAATGCCCCATTGCAACGTGGTTTGCGGCATTTTCTGCGCATTTCCCAGCAAGAACCATGCAATTACCGCCACCAGGAACGCGCCAAGATAGAACCACGCAAAGGCGTTATGCTGCGGCATCGGGCGAGTTCCATCAGACGTTTGTAACCCACCATGCCGATGGCAAAAGTGATATTGGAGAGCTGCACCAGCAACAAGCCAGTCCAGAAATGGTCGGTGACCTGATCATAGCGAATAATCCCGGCACCAATCACCGCCAACAAGGCGCTAAAAGCATAGCCCCAGCGCAGACGGCGCTTACTCCATGATGTCAGTAAATCAGCGTGATGTAGAGCGGGTCGATCAGATACGGTGAACAGCAACAGTTCGGAGACCGTCAGGTAGAGATAGGCGCGGAAACTCAGCA
>ENA-OQIG01000858-OQIG01000858.1-human-gut-metagenome-genome-assembly--contig:-NODE-858-length-15476-cov-1.751645_pt1 | contig 15476 bp, 27 predicted proteins | sample MGYA00242576_ERZ504741 | MGnify/ENA primary metagenome ERZ504741 (study PRJEB26092, sample SAMD00036436) | human gut metagenome | host: Homo sapiens | study: EMG produced TPA metagenomics assembly of... | reverse complement strand
TTATTAATTACATATGCATTTGGCGGAATTTTTATTCCGGATAACTGCTCAGAATGCCGCTACCAATCTTTTAAACTTTTTTGATAGCGGCATTTTACATGGAACCTAAATCCGAAAAAATTACCTGCAAATTATGGCACGTTGCCGGGAATATATCCAAAATGTAACGACAATCACTAAAGTCGTCAGAATTTCAGACAACGGTAAGGCGAGCCAAATTCCTTTTACTCCCATTATGCAGGTAATGCCATGAAGCACGGAACCAGAAAAACAAGTCCGCGCAAGACAGCAAATGTGATGGCCGGCTTTACTTGTTCCATGCTCTGATAATATCCGATAATGGAGAGGTTCAAAATAAAGAAGATGAACCCCCGTGCCATAATAAGGGAATCCTTTCTATCGCTATGCGTGCGGCAGTATTGTCAATGCGCAAGAATAGTCCGACAAGCAATTCAGGAAACAGGATAAAGGCGGCAGTAGAAATGACTCCGCAAACTAATGCCGCAAACACGGAAACGCGTAAGGCGGAACGAACTCTTTCCGTGCTTCCTGTGCCGAAATTGTAACTGATAATAGGCTGGGCAGATTGGGCAATGGCGTTACCTATCATGAAGACGAACGGGAGATAATAACAGCTTACTCCGAAAGCACCTACTCCGTCATCTCCCAAATGGCGCATGAATACCTGGTTGCCGATGAACAGCAATATCGCCATTGTCAATTCGCCTAACAAGGCGGATGATCCTATCTTACACTGCATTCCTATATCATGGAAGAAGAATAAAATCTTTTTTCTACCCGGACGAAGAGAATGCAAACGAGTGTCACGGGCAATAGAACAACAAGTAACCCATCGCCACCGCTGCCCCGGCCAAACAACTCAGGGAGGTAGCAAATGCCGCCCCCATCACTCCCCAGCCCAGCGAAGATGAACAGCCAGCGAGAACGACATTCACCGCTGCGGCTATGATGCTGCACCACATGGCGAGTTTCGGAGCGCCGTCCAGGCGCATGGCAAACAAGGCGACGGCAATCCACAACTCGAACAGCAGAGACGGGGAAAACCAGACCAGATAATCGACAACCAGCGGCAGCAAATGCTCCGACGAGCCAAGCATACGGGCGGTTTCTTCGGGAAACGCCAGAATGAATCCTCCGACGGTTACGGATATGAGCGTCACAAAAGCATGGCTTGGGTGATGGTCGCACGTGCCAAAACGGTTTTTCCTTTCGACAAGTAAATGGAAGCGATTACGGAACAACCTGCCCCCATCATCAGTCCAACACCCATGAGTGACATCAGTAGAGGGACGCAGATATTTACAGCTGCAATCCCGTCGCTGCCCACGCCGTGTCCCACGAAAATCCCGTCGATAGTCGTTACCGCCGACATACTCAACATTCCCAACAGAGTGGGGAAAAACAGTTTCTTAAACAGAACGGAAACTCTCTCATTCCCAAAATCAATCACTTTTTCTTTCATACGTCTTTGTATTTTATATTATATGGTTTACTTCCGGCAGAAAACGACGGAAGCCGGATAAGACGATGGTTTTACCCAGTCATCTTATCCGGCTTCCATAGCCCTCCGATGAGGATTATAAAATGTCCTTTGCGTTATTTCGCCGCAAAGGTGGGCCAAAGATTTGACTTATCCAAAAAAAGTTGCATTTTTGTACATTGCTATTTAATTCTTATATATGACAAAAGCAGAAATTGTTAGCCGGATTGCACAGCAGACCGGAATAGAGAAAGAGGTCGTAATGACCGTGGTCGAGGCATTCATGGAGAATGTAAAAGATGCGATGATTGCCGGGAACGAAGTGTTCCTGCGGGGTTTCGGTAGCTTCATTATCAAGCAAAGGGCAGAGAAGGTGGCCCGTAACATATCAAAGAACACAACTATTGTGATTCCGGCTCATTCCATCCCCGCCTTCAAACCGGCAAAAGTATTCCTGAATGCCGTAAAAGAGGGAAAATAAAGGACGTGTAAAAGTTTCATTTTATTTTGTAGTATTGTATCTATTAGCGATTTAAGAGGGATTAAGTTTTTAGTCTTAAAAGATAATATCAGAATTGTTATGATTAAAGAATTGAGAGTTGGCAATTACGTTGCTTATAAAGGTAAACCATCTTTGGTTTGTGCATTGGATTATGATCCTAAGTTGAGAAAAGAGAATATATCCGTTGTTTATAAATGGGGAGAACCTCCGTATAAAACAAATGGAGACATTCAGCCAATATTACTTACTGAAAAATTGGTTTTGCAATGCGGTTTTAATCAGCTTGACGATTATACATTTGACAATGATGAAATGGAGATTACACAAGACTGGGATGATCAAACTGTATATTACATTACCACTCATGCTAATGAATATACGGTAAGCGGACACCGCATAGAATACTTACACCAGCTCCAGAATGCGTATTTTTGTTTATCTGGTGGAAAAGAATTAGAAGTTAACCTATAAAGAAAAGAGGCTTTTAGAACTGCCTCTTTTTCTTTTATATCATGCGAGGGTATTATATATTTAATCCGTCACCTCCCAGTAATAGCTTAACTCGTTCCCTTTCAGATTCTCTTTGGCGTATTGGTCGGCTTGTTCCCAAAGAGTATTGTAAAGTACCGCCATATCCGGTCTGTTTTCATAGTATTGCCATATCTTATGGTTAAGTACCAATGTCAGTTCCGTCAAGACTTATAGTCCCCTTTCCACTCCCTGAAAGCCCGGTTGAAAGTGTCCAAAACAGCCGCCAACCCAAATCTGTCCGCTATTGAGAAGTCTTCCCAAAAGGTTGTTTGTAACTCATAACCGTTCTCTTGCATAAATTCTTTAAATGTCATACGCTCTAAATTTTAAGTTTGAACTATTTTTTGTTTTTCCCTTTGGTACAATCCTGTACCGAAAGGTTGATTATTTTTCTGCCTATAGGATTGACGGTCGGTCCAGGCAAGAAGGCTGCGAAAAATACACTCTCCAACAAAGTCGGGGAGGAAGATTTTTCGACAGCAAGCGTAAGCGGTTCTTGACAGGACAGACAAGCGGCAATCGAACTTTGCAGAAAAAATAAGCGGGCTTTCGGCATGGAGTGTTGGGAAACGGCTGTAAGGAGGATAAAACGGGGGAAGCTAAAATGTTATAAAAGGATTACTTTCCGGCTGGATAGTCACGGTACAAAGGGGAACGGACCGCGTTTCGATAAAAGGGAAAGAGCCATGAAGATATAAAGGGGGAATTCCGGACAAAAGGATTCAGGACACATCCATTGTCAATGTATCCCGAACCTGCACCGGTCATTATCTGTACCGAATGTTTAGGAAACCCATTTGTAACCTTCGTCCGTCAGTTCAAAATATTCGTCCATTCCCGGTTTCACAAAAAACATGATTTCAAAGGCTTCGTTGCTTCTACCTTCGGGTATCGTCATGTTGATTTCTCCATTGCGGGCTGTTCCTCTTCCCGTATTGAAACCTAAGTCTTCGTCCGCATAGGCGTAATGGAATTCCACATCCGGAAATATCTCGGAAAGTTTTTGGATAAGCAGTGGCACTCCATTCCATGCCGTATCGAACCAAAGTATGTTCGGCTCTTCAAAGTCTTGGTGATAGGCATTCCATTTTGTACCCCATGTGGCGGTAGACCACTCGTACCAAGTGGGATAACCGTACTTTTTCCGATTTTCCAAATACGATGCTCCAAGTTGCAGCGCTTCTTTTCTGTCCTTTTCCGCCAATCCTTCTATCCATTGAATGGTTCTCAAAGCATCATCGTCCAAATAAAAAATAGAATGGCTTCAACTGCATTGCTTCAAGGTATTTCATACCCAAATCTCCACTGCTGCTTTTTTCTATCAACAGTTCTTCAGGCATAGGAATGATGTTGTTGAAGTCGATGTAACAAGGCGTATTGTCATCATCGGTTTTACCTTTTAAGAAATTCATTACTTTTTGTACTGTTTCCCGGTCTGCGTTTATTTCTAAACGGTTTGTCACATGATTAGGCATAATCTTAGTTTTTTGAAATTGTTAATACTTATTTTCCTTTTGTCGGTTCTTTCTTCCTGAACCGCTTTGGGGTTTTACGGATGCGGTACACGGCTGTCGGGAAAACTTCATACGGTGGCTTTCCTTGGAAAATTACTCTTACCCCGGTAAGGAAGAATTTTGCAAGAAATGCACTTCAAGCCACCGGATCAAGTGCGACGGCCTACCTTTGCATCTGGTAAAACCAAACCGGTGATGGAAAGAAGAAAAGACGGGAGATATACGAAAGACCGGGGTCGGTATAAAAGGCGGATATTGCTCCGTGAGTAGTGATAAAAAGGAATGGAGCTGATTATAAAAGGAGACGGTTCTGTGTTTCGCCCATTCGATAAAGGATACCGCAACCATCTCTGGCGGATGCGTTGCGGTATTTTGTGGACAGCATTTTATGCGGCCTTGTCCGGCTTGCGCTGCCTTGTTTTCCAGCCGTACACGGCGGCTACATACGGATAGAGGGAACGTGTTCTCCGGCGGAAACCTTCTTCGTCGATTTCACGGTTGTAAATCTTATCGGCGATACGCTCCGCTTCATCACGGTCTTTGGCGATACGATACAAGGTGTAGTTCGTACCGTCATGATGGCCCATCCGTCCGCGAATGTTATAGCCGTCGCCGTACCATTCTGCATCGTCGCACTGGGATTTCAAAATATCGGCAATGGTGCTGCCCAATATTTGATAGCCTTGTCTCCGGCCGTTCCATAATCCAAGTTGCCGAACACGACAATAATGCCGTCCACTTCTTTATTCAGGTTGCTCCGTTCGTCGTCCAGCCAGCGATATACTTCTTCTGCCCATTCTTCATCGCTGACCTCGTAACAGTCATCGTCCAATATTTCCCGTTGTGAATTTTGATAGTATTCTTTTGCCGTTTCGTCCAACAGGTCATAGCTTGACCAAATCATCTGTTTCATACGTCTTGAATTTTAAGTTTGACTTTTGTTTTTTTATCCCTGCCTTCGGAGGGTTTCCCTCGTCCGGCGGGATTTGATTTTACGTGCGGACCACAAGGCGGACAGAAGGGAAACAAGGCAAGGAGGAAGCGGATAGTCCTATGGACGATTTCATTTGTGTTGAACAAGTATTGACGAGCTTGCGAGTTGATGGTTGTTAACCTCAAATGAAGCCGCGCCTTGCCGGTTCCCGACCGCCTTAACTTTGCACGGGAAAATCAATGGACGACGGCGGACTCTTCGTGTGGAGTATGAAGGAGTATAAAAGTATAGACGTTCCGGAACGGTAACGAGCAAAACAAAAGCGGCCTTCGGGCCGCTTTGTCTCAAAAAGGCAGGAATTACTTCTTGCCCTTCTTCGGTTTCTTTGCCGGTTCCGCAGGAACTTCCTCCTCTTTATCGACAGCCGGATAAAATTTGACTGCAACCGTCACGATGCGGTTGTGCAGCACGCCGTCTTTGTCGGTCCATTCTTCGGGTTTAAAATAGCCCTCCACGGTAAGCAGCGTGCCCTTGGTGAGCTGGTCGAACGACCCGGTATTCTCGTTCTTGCGCCACGCTTCAATGTTCATGAAAGCGGATATACGCTTGGTATCTTCGCCGTTCTTCTCCTGACGGGCCACTGCCAGCGGGAAACGTGCGACACTTGTGGTGGTGAACTGACGGACTTCGGCATCTTTTGCCACGAATCCGGTTACTGCGAAATTGTTCTCGATCTTTTTCATTGCGATTGCTTTTTGAAGTTAATAAATCAGTTTTACGGTGCATAAAAGTAGGTGCAGTAAAGGCTGCACCAAGGATAGCGCATAAATACTCTTTATTTTGGAGGCGAAGCCCCAAACCGCAAGCCCGATAAAGGAAGATTTGTGCGATACGCCATTGGTCAAGACCATCGGGTCGCGCCCGTCTGCATACTAACTTTGCAACGAAAAACGATATGGCGACTTCAAATAGAAAGCGGTCGCGAAAAAGTCGAGGCGAAACAATCCGCAGCGGACTCGGAAACATGAAAGACCTGTCCGTCCACCGACACAAGACCGCTCCCGTTCCGGCAGGTGGGCGGGAAGAACATCAGGCGAGAAAGTGTATCGGCTGTTTGGGGTTGAAGCGGCAAGAACGATATACCGTTTAACAACCATATACGCTGCATCGTGGAAAATACTATCGGACGAAGATCCGGCAAAAGGCGTGTGCGACGTATCGATATCGCTGTCTCTATCCGGCAAGAGAAATGAGGGAAAGAAGAGGTAAAGGAAAAATGGCCGAAGTCTGCCTTGAAACAAAGCGGAGAAGCCGCCTTTGCATGAGTGGCCGTTCGATATAAAAGGATATGGCGCAGCGAAATGTATAAAGGGGTATTTCCGAAGGAAACGGTATGAGTGTCTGTTCGGAAATAAAAGAGGGTATCGCACCCGCGTATCTGTTTTAGATTTTAGCCGGTGTAACCGGGCTGAAACTGGTACTCCAGCCCGTACTACATTTACCTTTTTTCTGTTTTGGTCTGTAATTCTACCGGCTCGTCATCCCATGTCAGTTCTTTGCCGAGAAGTTTGTAAACAGTCCCTTTGGGGAGTTCTATCTCGATTGGTACATTGTACACTTCTTCCAAATACTCCCAATGCCCACACCGGCCCCGAACGGCTTTTCGGCATAATCCATTCTGTTCCGTCTTTATTTACTGCCAACCATGCCATAATATCACATTTTTAGTCTGTTCCTTAGTAGTAATTTTATTCTTCTTGAGCTATCATTCTCTTACTGTATTCCAAAATTTTATCCATCGTAAGCCACTCCGGTTTTTCTCCCTCCTTGAAGCTATCATGCAGTTTTATCATAAACTCAATTTGCAATTTTTCGTCGCCAGCCCATAAGGTTTTGGGGTGTCTGTTACCGTAATTGAGGTAATACTCGCAGTCTGACCGTAAGCGGTCTAACAGTTGGTATCTGAAAACCGAATCCCTGTGTATTACTTCGTCTACCGTTACTCTTCCATTTGAATTTGTTACATCGTTTGTCATAACCTATAAAATTTTGAGTTTTCTTTTTCCCTCTTGTAGCACCTGCTACTTTCGGGCCTGATTTAATTATGTCGCCTCGAAAGGTGTCATAGCTCTTTATGCAAGGTTTCACGATTAAATACTACCCGTGCGAAGCGGAGGGTGGAGATTTTGTCGTGAACCGTCAGGCTTTGACCTTGCATACAAGAACGGCATGACAAGTACCTTTGCGACACAATTTATATCAGGCAGCCCGAAAGCGATGTGCGAACACAGGGAAGAGAAGGTCTCGTGTAAAAGGTTGATGGGCGATAAAAAGGGTTTGCAGCGAAAAGAGAAATATAAACGGGTATTCCGGGGCAGTATAAAAATTGATCGTGAGGATAAAAGGGGGATTGTGCCAGCATGTCTATTGCGAGAAAGAGGAACGGGCTGAAGCTGGTAGTTCCGGTTCAGCCCGCAAAGCGCATTGGAGGTCTTTTGCCTGTTCCTGTCAGAAATGGGCTACCATAATCCGATGTTTGAAAATCCTGTTTTTATCGCTCGGTCGCCGTTGCTTTATCCAGATATGGTGTGCTCCGTATCCGAATATGAAATAGTCGTCGAGCGTGGTTTCGTTCTTCAAGCGTTCCATACTTGCCCGAAGTTCGGTTTCGTCAGTTGCAAAAAGAATCGTGTTCATGATTCGGAAATAGATTTCTTCCGCTTCATGCTATAGCGGCAAAAGACGTGTTCGATTGTTACGTTCATGGTTCTATTGGTTTGATTGAGGTGTTTCGGGTACATTAGTCATTATTGATTCTCCGTCTTGATTGAAAATTTCTATTGTCGGGTTGCCGTCGTTTTCTTCGGGGAGCATAGATTCCGATGTATCGGTCAATGCTTGCCACTCTTCATAGCAAAGACGGTTGTCAATGATGTTCGACACGTCCTCACAGTTCCATGAGCGGACGATTGCCTCGGCTTCTTCATAACTGTCCGCTTTCACACTGAAATAATCCCGTTCCCAACTTGTAACCTTACGGTCTTGATAAAATTTGTATTCTCCCATATCCTTGTTGTTTTAACCGCTTACTTCTACAATATCCTCTATTCTGCCGTACAGTATCGAGCGTAACGCTGTTTTGTCAATCGCATAATACTCGTGAATACTTCCGTGCTGTTTGACGAAATACCGTTTGAGGATGTCGGAAAAGTCAAAGTGATAACCGCTCAAGGCAATTCCACGTTTGAAATAGATACTTTCCCATACGTTACGGGTAATCCAGTTCTTTTCTTCCCGGTTTAACTTGCCTCCGTTGTTCAGGTGTACCCGCAATTTGTAAACCTTGCTGTCCTGCAATGTCGCCAGTTCGGGAATGTCCCATTTGACGAATTTTGTTGCTATCTGTGTCATACGTTTGCTATCGTTTAATCATGGATAATCACTTCATCACGGTATTCTGAAATTTCCTTGCCGCTTTCAAGGCGGACAACTATGGTATTGCCATAGTCGCCCACGATTGTGCCTTCCATGTAACCTTTATATGGATTGAGCAACGTGCAGGACAAACCGATAATATCGCTATCTTCTTCGTATTCGTACATAGTGAATTGTGTTTAGGTTTAGGATAACTTAATGTTCCATTTACCTTGCGAGAATATCCGAAAGCTCACGTATTCGTCCTCTAACTCGTATGTCAGTATGCGGATATAGATTTTGTCTTTGGCTGCCAATAAGGCTATTAATTCGTTGATTGCTTTTTCCGGGTATTCCCAGCGGGAATCAAATTCGGCATCTACCGTGTCGCCATACCGGTTGACAAAGCCGTTGAAATTATCGTCCAGAAATGCCTCTATCTTATTGAGGTCTTGTTTGTTTTCCGTACTTGCGTGGAAAATGTTTGTTGCGTAGTTTGCCATAACTTTGAATTTTAAGTTTTCTTTTTTCCCTCTTGTAGCATCCAGCTACTTTCGGGCTTGATTTAATTATGTCGCTTCAAAAGGTGTCATGGCTCTTTATGCAAGGTTTCACGATTAAATACTACCCGTGCGGAACGGAGGTGGAGATTTTGTCGTGAACCGTTAGGCTTTGACCTTGCATACAAGAAAGACATGACAAGTACCTTTGCGACACAATTCATATCAGGCAGCCCGAAAGCGGATGTGCGAACACAGGGAAGAGAAGATCTCGTGTAAAAGGTTGATGGTTTATAAAAAGGGGGTTGCAGCGAAAAGAAAAATATGACGTGGAATGTTTTTTTCTTTTGGCTGTACAATGGGACCGGAGTGTTTTACGAAGTTCGGGAAAAGGTTTAGTTTAGTCCATTAGCCTATATATATGCTAAATCAAAGTAAACTATATTTAGGCAGCCAAATTTGCCTGCCTATAAGTTTTTCCTTATCTTTGTATGAACTAAAGAATACTTGCTTTTTTCTTTTGGCTGCAGTGGTTCTTGGAAGCTCACATGCAACCATCGGACGAAAAAATCTGGTGGGAAGCTGTTCAAGAAGTCCCGATTATAAGCAAGTGCAAAGAAAGAAACAGAGTGAAAACAAAAAATTGGGAAATACCTTTAATTAACGATTTTGTTTCTTGTTTGTTCCTTAATTAAAATCGTGAAATTTTCAACAATCTGATTTTCAAATCATTATATAAACTATTTTTGAGAGATTGAATTTATTTAACAAGATATTATAAGAAGATATTCTAAAAAATATGTTGCTTCATCGGTACAAAAGAATTTCTAATGGTGTAGAAATATCATTGATACAGTAAGTACCGAATGCGACTACTTTGCGATTATGCGCTCCTGTGAAGAAGCTGATAGTCGTTTTTCCCCACTAAGGATTTCCCCACTATAGTCCTTAGTTTATTTTAGTGAAGAGAGGAAAGGTCTGTACTTGTGAAAGACCGGACTTTTCGCTAACTCTATTCAAAGGACGTTCCTAATTTCCCCTTTTTCCCTGGGAACGTCCTTTTTTTAATTAAATCAACCTGCCTCAGAATACTTTCAATTAACATTTTTAAGTGCTATTTTGCATGCTAATTCCCCTTGAAATAGGACTAAACTTGCTATAAGTTCTTCTTCTTCCGCATGACTTTAAAATATAAAATGTACATTTGTAGCATAAACAAAAGAAAGAAGATGAAACGAAATTACGTAAAGTATACTTCGGGAGCTATTCTGACAGGACTAATCCTATTCACTTCCTGCCAATCTACCCGTGAAGTTCAGGCAAATTATGAAGTTGCCCAGATAGAAGGAACCCGGATTGTATGGATTCAACCTGGGATGCTCATCCCGACGAAAAGGCTGCCGCCCTGCTTAAACCCTACAAAGAAAAAATAGATAAGATGATGTATGAGGTGATTGGCGTCAGCGAGATGACGATGGACAAAGGACGTCCTGAGAGCTTGCTTTCCAACCTGGTCGCCGAAGTGCTACGACTCTCTGCAGAGCGTGTACTGAAGCATCCTGCCGATATTGGAATCATGAATATGGGCGGTTTGCGCAACATACTTCCACAGGGTAATATCACAGTCGATGCTGTTTTCGAAATACTTCCTTTTGAAAATTCTCTCTGCGTACTGACGATGAAAGGTACGGAAATAAAAAAGACTGATGGAAGTCATAGCTTCTTTGCACGGTGAAGGACTGAGCGGAGCACATCTGGAAATAACAAAAGACGGAAAACTTCTGAAAGCAACCGTACAGGAAAAAGAGATCGAAGATGACAAAGACTATACCGTAGCTACCATTGACTATCTGGCGGACGGAAACGACGGACTCACTCCCTTTATCAATGCGGATAAGCGTGAATGTCCGGATGGATTGACATTGCGCGGACTGTTCCTCGACTACGTAAGGCAACAGACAGCTGCAGGCAAGAAGATTACCTCTAAACTGGATGGACGTATCACCGTTGTTCCGGCATCCGACCGGAAATAAAAAAATGAAAAGAGAATAAATAACCAAGGTTTACAATGAAATCTCAGTATCCTATGACAACTCATAATCATATAACTTCCGTCTTGAATATATTACAAAAGGAAGAACCGGAAAAGTGGCTGATTGCTTTTCCTCCTTTTACTACCTGCATTGGCAACTGCCCAGGAAACAAAAAAACTAATCATACTGCAAACCAGTGATGTACACAGCCGGATTGAACCTATGACTCAGGAAGGCGACCGGAACTACGGTCAGGGTGGATTTGTCCGTCGGGCAAGTTTCCTGCAGCAGTTCCGCAAAGAAAATCCGGATGTACTGCTGTTCGATTGCGGCGATATCTCGCAAGGCACTCCTTATTATAATATGTTTAAAGGTGAGGTAGAAGTCACCCTGATGAATGAAATGGGATACGATGCAATGACAATCGGTAACCACGAGTTCGATTTCGGTTTGGACAACATGGCTCGTCTATTTAAATTAGCCAAGTTTCCGGTAGTATGTGCCAACTATGATCTTGATGCCACAGTACTCAAAGATATCGTAAAACCTTATGTCATTCTGGATCGTTTCGGTTTGAAGATCGGAGTTTTCGGGTTGGGAGCGAAGCCGGAAGGACTGATACAGGCCAATAAATGCGAAGGGGTAATCTATAAAGACCCGATCGCCGTATCCAATGACATTGCCGCACAACTGAAAGAAGAAGGATGCGATGTCATTGTATGCCTGTCACATCTGGTATTCAGATGGATGAGAAGCTGGTAGCCAACACCCGTAATATCGATGTTATTCTGGTGGGCATTCTCATACCTTTATGGAAAGCCCCAAGAATTATCTGAACATAGACGGGAAAAATGTCCCCGTTATGCACACCGGAAAGAATGGAATTTATGTTGGACGACTAGATTTGACCTTGAATAAAAAATGAGATTACTAACATATATACTGGCTATCCTGCTATTTCTTCCTGTCAAGGCCAGGGAGAAGCAATAGATACTCCCGTAGAACCTTTACTACTTTATAAAGCTAAACAAGATGTCCGTTGTCAACAATGGGTAGACTCCATTATGAATAAGCTGACGCTTAAAGAGAAAGTCGGTCAGTTGTTTATATATACGATTGCTCCGGTAGATACCAAGCGCAACCAGATACTGCTGAAGGATGCCGTCGATACCTATAAAGTCGGCGGACTGCTGTTTTCCGGTGGGAAGATGCAGACCCAGGCGGAACTGACTAATCGGGCCCAGCGCATGGCAAAGTTACCGTTAATGATCACTTTTGACGGAGAATGGGGGCTGGCAATGCGTCTGCGTGGTACTCCTGTCTTTCCCCGAAATATGGTGCTCGGATGTATTCAGGATAATAAATTAATCTATGAATATGGTCGCGAGATGGCACGCCAATGTGTACAGCTAGGTGTACAAGTCAACTTTGCTCCGGTGGCGGATGTGAATATCAACCTAAGAATCCGGTCATCAATACCCGTTCCTTCGGTGAAGACCCCGTACGGGTGGCGGATAAGGTAGTAGCTTATGCTTCCGGTCTGGAAGGCGGAGGCGTACTATCCGTCTGCAAGCATTTCCCCGGACATGGTGATACGGATGTAGACTCGCACAAAACGCTTCCGGTACTTCCCTTCACTCGCGAACGTCTGGACAGTGTAGAGCTCCATCCTTTTAAAGAAGCGATCCGTGCCGGATTGAGCGGTATGATGGTCGGACACCTGCAAGTGCCGGTTATTGAACCGATAGGCGGACTTCCTTCTTCTTTATCCCGTAATATCGTTTACGATCTGCTGACAGAAGAATTTGCTTTCAAAGGACTGATCTTCACGGATGCACTTGCCATGAAAGGTGTTTCGGGGAATGGAAATGTCAGTCTGCAGGCACTGAAGGCAGGGAATGATATGGTACTGGCTCCCCGGAACCTGAAGGAGGAGATAGCCGCCGTACTCGATGCCATTGATAAGGGAGAATTGACACGCGAAGATATTGAAGAGAAATGCCGCAAAGTACTGACTTATAAATATGTGCTCGGACTAAAAAAGAAACCGTTTGTCCAGCTATCCGGTTTGGGACAACGGATCAATACTCCTCAGACACGTGATTTAATCCGTCGGTTGAATCTGGCTGCGATTACTGTGCTGAATAATGAAAATCATGTTCTTCCTTTGCATACGAATCAAAAAGAAACGATGGCATTGCTTGAAGTCGGTGATGCGGGTGAAACCAATGCATTGGCGGAACAGTTGTCGAAATACACTTCTTTGTCACGTTTCCGTCTTCGTCCCGGTATGACGGAAGAGGCGAATCAGCGGTTACGGGACTCATTGGCTACCTATAAACGGATTATTGTTGCCGTAAGTGAACAGAAGCTGTCACCTTATCAGACCTTCTTCGGTAAATTTACTACTGAAGCTCCGGTCATCTATGCTTTCTTTACGCAGGGTAAGATGATGTTGCAGATACAGCGTGCGGTTGCCCGTGCCTCGGCAGTGGTGCTGGGACACAGCCTAATGAAGATGTGCAGCGGCAGGTGGCGGATGTGCTCTTTGCCAAAGCTACGGCGGACGGAAGATTATCGGCCAGTCTTGGAGAACTCTTTCAGGCAGGAGACGGTGTCACGATTACTCCGAAAACACCTTTGCATTTTATTCCGGAAGAACATGGGCTTTCTTCTGTCGCCCTGCAACGATTGATTCGATCGCTTTGGACGGTGTACGTCAGGGAGCTTATCCCGGTTGTCAGGTGATCGTGATGAAAGAGGGTCATGTGATGGTAGACAAGACATTCGGCACTCACACCGGAACGGGAAGCGCACGTGTGCAGCCGACCGATATCTATGACTTGGCTTCACTCTCCAAGACTACTGGTACGGTGCTTGCTTTAATGAAACTTTACGATAAGGGACGTTTTAATCTGACGGACAGAATTGCAGACTATCTGCCTTTCCTTCAGCGTACTAACAAGAAAGACATAACCATTCAGGAACTGCTTTACCATCAGTCCGGCTTGCCGCCCGGAATTGCTTTTTATCGGGAAGCCATCGATGAAGATAGTTATGAAGGCAGACTGTTCATGTCCCGCAAAGATGCACGGCATCCGTTGCAGTTGGGAACTTCCACATGGGCGAATCCTAATTTTGCATTTAAAAAGGAATATGTTTCAAAGGTTAAAACCGGAGATTACACCTTGCAAATCTGTGATAGTCTGTGGCTGAATCCTTCTTTCTTCAAGGAAATGGAGAAGAAGATTGCAGACGCACCGATGAAACCTAAAACTTACCGATACAGCGATGTCGGTTTTATCCTGTTGCGTCTTTTGGTTGAGAAACTTGCGGGAATGCCGATGGATGCCTACTTGCAACGTGAATTTTATGAACCGATGGGACTGGAACGTACAGGATACCTTCCTTTGCGCCGCTTTCCGAAATCGGAAGTTGTACCTTCTTCTGTCGATCGCTTCTTGCGTAAGACTACCCTTCAGGGATTTGTGCACGATGAGGCTGCCGCTTTCCAGGGAGCGTTTCGGGAAATGCCGGATTGTTCTCGAATGCACGTGAAGTGGCACAGGTTTATCAGATGTTGCTGAACGGTGGTGAGTTGAACGGACAGCGTTATTTAAGCAAGGAAACCTGCCAGTTGTTTACAACGGAAGTTTCCAAAATCAGCCGTCGCGGACTTGGATTTGACAAACCGGATACCCGTAATCCGGAAAAGAGCCCTTGCGGAAAGCATACACCGGCAAAAGTATACGGTCATACCGGATTTACCGGAACGTGTGCCTGGGTAGACCCCGACAATGGTTGGTTTATGTATTTCTGAGCAACCGGATTTATCCGGACGTAACCAACCGGAAGTTAAGCCGTCTGGAAATTCGCGAACAGATACAGGATGCGATCTATAAAGCGATTCAAAGCAAATAAAAAATGAAGAGCCCCTCTGCCGAAGTAGAGGGGCTCTTGCTTATTAATGTAAAATCAAGTAGTTGCTCGGGTTAGAATGAAACACCCACGCGGAAACCGAAGTTGTTCAGTCCGTCTACACCTGTAATGCAGTACATCAGCCTTATTGGTACCATAGCTGTAGTACAGAGCAAAGTGCAGACCCGGTCCGTAAACCCAAGGGAATACATTGACACCTACTTCAGGAGAAGCGTAGAATCCCCCAGCTGTTTTCTCTGGCTTCCAACATATTGAAGTTGGAACGGATCTTAGCATATTCAGCACCTAATTTTGCACTGACATAAGGTTGTACGGCTCCACCGCGATTCCATTGGTAGCGGGCGGCAGCACCGAAAGGCAACTGGAACATTGTGTGTTGCTGATCAGTTGTAACGTCACCTGCACCTATCTTGAATGTTTCGCGAGGAATATACTCGTGGTTGCTGTGATAGTTGAGGAAAAGACCCAGACCCAGGTTAGGAGTAACGAAATAACCACCTTCAAAGTTCATACCCCAACCAGCTTGGCTTTGTCATGCAAAATTATTGCTCAATGGAACATTGAACTGCCAGTCTATATTAGCATATCCATTGTCTGATAGCTGTCGC
>ENA-OQIG01000857-OQIG01000857.1-human-gut-metagenome-genome-assembly--contig:-NODE-857-length-15487-cov-5.096940_pt1 | contig 15487 bp, 16 predicted proteins | sample MGYA00242576_ERZ504741 | MGnify/ENA primary metagenome ERZ504741 (study PRJEB26092, sample SAMD00036436) | human gut metagenome | host: Homo sapiens | study: EMG produced TPA metagenomics assembly of... | reverse complement strand
CTTAAATTGTTAAGGGCGTTTTTTAGGAGTTTCTTCCTGGGTTTTGTTTTCTAAATCACTCATTGAATTAACTGGTTAGGGTTTGTTTTTAAATATCACTATTAATTTGTAACTTTAGATGTCACAAATTTCATACATTATTTTGATATACACAACTTTTTCGTATATATTTTTGATATAAAAACAATCAAAATCGTCGAAAAGTAGGTAAAAAGGGCCGTTAATAAGAATATTTAACTTTTAATAACCCGAAAATAAAGCGTACCTTTGCCTGAAAGATGAACGAAAAATATCAAATGATACAGACCCTCAAAACTTATTTCGGTTATGATAGCTTCCGTCCTTTGCAGGAAGAGATCATCCACAACCTGATAAGTAAAAAAGACTCACTGGTATTGATGCCTACGGGGGGAGGCAAATCAATCTGCTATCAGCTTCCGGCTCTGCTTATGGAAGGCACAGCCATTGTTATTTCGCCCCTTATTTCACTGATGAAGGATCAGGTAGAAACTCTACGTGCCAACGGAATACCGGCAGGTGCACTAAACAGCAGCAATGACGAAACCGAAAATGCCAACTTACGCAGAGCCTGCATCTCAGGACAACTTAAGCTCCTCTACATCTCGCCCGAGAAATTACTGTCTGAAGCCGACTATCTGCTGAGAGACATGACCCTCTCACTGTTTGCAGTGGACGAGGCCCACTGTATTTCACAATGGGGGCACGACTTCCGCCCGGAATATGCCGGATGGGATTCTTACGCAACCAGTTCCCCAATGTGCCTATGATCGCCCTGACTGCTACGGCAGATAAAATTACCAGGGAGGATATCGTCCGCCAGTTGCAATTGAGACAACCGCAAATATTTATTTCATCGTTCGACCGCCCCAACCTGAGCCTGTCTGTAAAAAGAGGCTATCAACAAGGAGAAAGTAAAGCGATCATAGATTTCATTACCGGTCACAGGGGGAAAGCGGAATCGTCTACTGCATGAGCCGTAGTAAGACCGAAACAGTGGCACAGATGCTGCAAAAGCACGGCATCCGTTGCGGTGTGTATCATGCCGGATTGTCCGCCCGGCAACGCGACGAGACACAGGACGACTTCATCAACGACCGGATAGAGGTGGTATGTGCCACTATCGCTTTCGGAATGGGTATCGACAAATCAAATGTGCGCTGGGTGATACATTATAACCTACCTAAAAGCATCGAAAGCTTTTATCAGGAAATCGGCCGTGCCGGACGCGACGGCATGGCAAGCGACACTATCCTGTTCTACTCATTGGGTGACTTGATTCTGCTGACAAAGTTTGCAACGGAGAGTAACCAACAGAATATCAATCTGGAAAAATTAAACCGGATGCAACAATATGCCGAATCCGACATCTGCCGGCGGCGTATCCTCTTAAGTTATTTCGGCGAAACGACTACGGAAGATTGCGGCAACTGTGATGTATGCCGAAATCCACCCGAGCGGTTCGACGGCACCATCATCGTCCAGAAAGCCTTAAGTGCCATTGCCCGCACCAACCAGCAGGTAAGCATCACTCTCCTGATAGACATTCTGAGGGGAAACCCAACGGCTGAAATCACAGAAAAAGCATATACGGAACTGAAAACGTTCGGAGCCGGAAGAGACATCCCCGCACGTGACTGGCAGGATTATCTGTTGCAAATGCTGCAAATGGGTTACTTCGAGATAGCCTACAACGAAAACAATCACCTGAAAATAACAGGGAGCGGCAGTGACGTTCTTTTCGGCCGTGAAAAGGCAATGCTGGTTGTCATCCGCAGAGAAGAGCCTGCAACTGCCAAAAGAAGAAAAAAGAGTGCAGCCACCCACACACAAGCATGGGCAGAAGAAAGCAGAAGCAAAGAAGAAGACCTGTTCGAAGCATTGCGCGCATTACGCAAACAGTTGGCCGATCAGGAGCACTCCCGGCTTACATCGTATTGTCGGATAAAGTATTGCATCTGCTCTGTCTGTCACGTCCCACGACAGTCGAAGCCTTTGGTAACATCAACGGGATTGGTGAATATAAAAAGAAAAAGTACGGAAAAGATTTTGTTGCCTGATCCGTCAGTTCGTATAGCAAAAACGGAAATCCCAGCTGAATTTTGTCAATAGCATTTTTATGTTTTATTAACCGAATAGAGGAGCTGCCAATAACAATAGGAGATATTCCCGTAACATATATTGTAATATAGCAGAACAAAGCTTCATCCTTATCGGAAGATAGCGTCTGTCCGGGTCGAAGCAACCGTCTGTTCGGGTTGGAAAGCCAGACTTTCATCCGCCCCAAACCCGACTTTTCCCCACGTACACCGGCTTTCCGGGCCGATGAAAAGAATAAGTACGAAAAAAGGGAGAAGCTGTCAGCTTCCCCCTTTTACTGTATTTTAATCTGAATATAGTTTATGATTACGCAGACAAAGATACGACAATCAATAACAAAAGTCAAGTTTTAGGACTCTTATTTTTCCGGATTATTTGCATTGTTGCATCTGTTCGTGAACATCGGCAGGAGGCACTCCCAGCGAAATAGCTTTTTCGAAGTCCGCTTTTGCCAGCGATTTCTTTTTCTGATCGAGATAAATGTCACCCCGCAACAGATAGGCATCGATCGAGTCGGGCGCCAAGCGAATGGCCTCGTCCAGATCGACCAATGCAAGATCATCATGTTTCATATCCCGCTCCACATCGGCACGAGCCACATACAAAACCGCATCTTCGGGAAACTCCACCAGTAATTGGTTCAGGATATCCAGAGCTTCACGGAACTTGTTTTCTTTCTGTTCCAGAGTCGCCAATCCGAGACGTCCGTTATAGTTCTTCGGATCGATTTCGAGCAAACGCTGATAATCCAAACGGGCACCTTTATAATCCCGTCGCAACATATAAATATACGCCCTCATCAACAGCGCCTCCGTATTCTTCTTATCTACATCCATCACTTGGCAATAGTCCACATAAGCCTTGTCCTGCATACCCTGTTCCAGATAAATGGCAGCACGATTCAACAAAATAGGTACGGCAAGCGGAGCAATGTTGAGTGCATAAGTATACGACTCGACAGCATCATTATAACGTCCCAACTTGCGTTGTACCAAGCCGAGATTGGAGAACAGCAGAGCATTATGGGCGTTCTTCGGCTCCAGTTTCAAAGCTTGTTTCAGGAGGTCTTCAGCTTGTACCAGACTGTCTTTTCCGACACACTCCACAGCCTTTTCAGAAAGTTCCTGATAGGTCTGGGCAGAAAGGGAAACAGACAAGAGGCAGGAAAAAAGAAGAAAGAGGAACTTCCTCCTCACCCCTTCTCTTTCTCGAAAGGGAATCATGATAGTTTTTCGATTCATAAATAGTATATTAAAAGCGAATATTATAAAATATCAGACAATTGCAGATATTCTTTTCAGTCCAACGGATAAGCGTCAAATGCGAATAGCTCGGTGGTAAGATAGCGTTCGCCGGTATCCGGCAACAGAGTCACAATCATTTTTCCTTTAAATTCCGGACGTCCGGCCAGTTGACGGGCTGCATAAACAGCTGCTCCGGAAGAAATTCCCACCAACAATCCTTCTGTCGAGGCCAATTCTCGTCCGCCACGAATCGCTTCATCATCGGGCACAGGCATGACTTCGTCCACAACCGAAGCATCGTAAATGCCGGGCACGAAATTCGCTCCGATCCCCTGTATACGGTGTGAAGCTGCTTTCCCGCCTTCGAGTACCGGAGAGGATGCGGCTCTACAGCTACTATATATACATTCGGATTATGTTTTTTTAATGCACGGGCCACCCCGCAAACAGTACCTCCGGTTCCTACTCCCGCCACGAATACAGCCACTTCTCCGTCCGTATCCTGCCAGATTTCTTCACCGGTAGACCGAGCATGGACTTCGGTATTCGCAGGATTCTCAAACTGTTGCAGAATGACCGAACCAGGAATCGACTTTTTCAGTTCCTCTGCCTTGGCAATGGAACCGGCCATTCCCTTCTGTCCGTTAGTCAAAACAATCTGGGCTCCTAATGCTTCAACAGATTACGGCGTTCCAGGCTCATGGTTTCGGGCATGGTCAGTATAAGGCGATACCCTTTGATAGTGGCCACCATCGCCAGTCCCACACCGGTATTGCCACTGGTAGGCTCGATGATAGTGGCACCGGGTTGCAGCACTCCTCTCTCTTCGGCATCCTCAATCATCGAAAGTGCCACGCGGTCCTTTACGCTTCCGGCAGGGTTAAACGACTCCAGTTTAGCAACTATATTCTCTTGAAGGCCGTATTTACGACTATAACCGGACAACTCCATCAATGGAGTATGGCCTATCAGTTCGGTAAGTTTCTTTGCGATTTTTGCCATATATCTCTCTGTTTTACCACAGTTAATGCGCAAAGATAAAGAAAAGAATCGTACCTTTGCGACCGTTCAATCTTTTTAAGTATAGAGTTTATGAAGAGAAGACTTATCCAATTCGTTACGACTTATTTTCTTTTTGTCCTCATATTCGTCCTCCAGAAACCAATTTTCATGGGTTACTACCATACCTTATATAATAAGGTGTCATGGACTGATTATTTCTCTGTAATGGGACACGGGCTTCCGTTAGATTTTTCACTTGCCGGATATCTGACTGCCATTCCCGGACTATTGCTGATCGCATCGGTCTGGATACAGCCAGCGGTTATCCGCCAGATACGCCGGGGATATTTCATGATAATCGCCATTCTGCTTTCCTGCATCTTTATCGGTGACCTGGGACTGTATGAATACTGGGGATTCCGCTTGGATGCCACTCCGCTGTTCTACCTCTTCTCCTCGCCCAAAGATGCTTTGGCCAGTGTCAGCATTTGGGTCGTGATGGCAGGACTGGCCGCAATGGCTGTCTATGCGGCTTTACTTTACCTGATATTCTACCGGGTACTGATTTATCAAAAACAACCGGTAAAAATACCTTTTCACCGGTTGAGTGTATCCGGAGTATTGCTACTTGCCACCGCCCTCCTGTTCATCCCGATACGGGAGGTTTCACGGTGTCGACCATGAACCTGAGCAAAGCTACTTCAGCAGTAATCAGCGGTTGAACCATGCGGCTATCAATCCTTGTTTCAGCCTGATGGAGTCATTGTCACGCCAGGACAATTTCGACAAGCAATATCGATTCATGCCAGCCGAAGAGGCAGACAAACTCTTTGCCGAACTCAAAGACCAGCCGGTTGCCCCCACTGACAGCATCCCACAACTCTTCACGACCGAACGCCCGAACGTGATATTAATCATACTTGAAAGCTTTTCGTCCAAACTGATGGAAACCCTCGGAGGAGAGTCCAATGTGGCAATCAACATGGATCAGTTCGGACGTGAAGGGGTATTGTTCACTCATTTCTTTGCCAACAGCTTCCGCACCGACCGTGGACTAGCAGCCATCATCAGTGGTTATCCGGCACAACCGACTACCAGTATTATGAAGTATCCAAAGAAAACGCAACACTTGCCTTCGATCCCCGGCAGCCTGAAGAAAGCAGGATACGACCTGCAATACTATTACGGAGGTGACGCCGATTTTACCAACATGCGCTCTTACCTGATCCAGGCAGGAATAGACAACATCGTTTCGGATAAAGATTTCCCGCTTTCCGAACGTCTCAGCAAATGGGGAGCGCATGACCATGTGGTGTTCAACCGTCTGCTGGACGACTTGAAACAGCATACACCCCAAAAACCCTTTATGAAGATATTGCAGACTTCAAGCAGTCATGAACCGTTCGAAGTCCCGTTCCGACGATTGGAAAATCCCAGACTAAACGCTTTTGCCTATGCAGACAGTTGTGCCGGCGACTTTGTACGTCAGTTCAAAGAGACTCCCTTATGGAAAAATACGGTAATCGTATTGGTTCCCGATCATCTGGGAGCTATCCGCAGGACATAGACAACCTGACCGTAGACCGCTATCGGATTCCGCTGATTTTCATAGGAGGTGCCGTAAAAGAGCCCAGACAGATAGGTACTTACGGCTCGCAGATTGACATTGCCGCCACACTGTTGGGACAACTCGGATTACCGCACGAAGAGTTTATCTTTAGTAAAAACATGCTTAATCCGAACTCACCTCACTTCGGATTCTTCACCTTTCCAAATGCTTTCGGAATGATGACACCGGAGAATGAGGTCGTATTCAACTGCGAATCGAACTCCATCGTCTCAGATGAAGGAACACATAAAGGAGAGAATTTACCCAAAGCCAAAGCATACCTGCAAAAGTTGTATGACGACTTGGCTAAACGATAACCACCCTCTTAACCCCAAAATGATATGACTAACGACATGATCCAGTTACTGGTCAACACAGACCAGAATCTACTGCTATACCTCAACGGATTTCACAATGCCTTTGGTGATTATTTCATGAGTACTTTCACCGGAAAATGGATTTGGGTACCGATGTATGCCAGTATCCTGTATGTTCTGCTAAAGAACTTCAATTGGAAAATAACACTATGCTGCCTAACTGCCATCGCACTCACCATCCTCTTTGCCGATCAAGTTTGTGCCAGTCTGATACGCCCTGCCGTAGAACGCCTGCGACCGTCCAATCCGGCAAATCCCATCTCCGACCTCGTCCACATTGTAAACAACTACCGGGGCGGACGTTACGGCTTTCCATCCTGCCATGCCTCCAATTCTTTCGGACTGGCATTCTTTCTGGTCTTCCTGTTCCGCAAACGATGGCTGAGCCTTTTCATTCTTTTATGGGCCACGCTGAATTGCTATACGCGCATTTACCTAGGAGTGCATTATCCGGGCGACCTCATAGTAGGTGCATCATAGGATGCTGCGGAGCGGCATTCATGTGTTATTTACTTAAGAAAACAGCAAGAGGCGCTTCTTTTGGAAAAGTGAAACATACGGAAATCACGATCTACGTAGGGCTACTTACAACAATAGGAATTCTGGTTTACGCTTCAATCATGGCATAATGAACCCACTTTGTCTCCCATTGTCGGAATTAAAGCACTTACCCTATTTCCGGTAACTTGTATATACGGCATAGAGTAACCGACCAGGTTCTTATCCTCCGGACAATATCTAAAAGGGATATACCTACATATAGGTATTGTACACTACCGCATAAAAACCGATATTTGCCGGACAAATGAAAAGGGTAAAACATATACAGAAGAACCGAGTTTTGGCAGCATATCTGTTGCTGCTGACTCTCATGCCATTCTTTTGGATAAAAACGCTCCATACACATGACCGGTCTGAGTGCATGTCTTCCGGTGTACAGCACAGATGCAATCCGGAGGAAGGTTGTGCAATTTGCCTTTTTACTCTCTCCCCCTTCACTGAAGCCGAAAACTTTGAATATATTTGCTTGCCGGTAAGCGTTCCGGTGGGATATCTTCAGCAGGAAGAAAGGAGCTTCACGACTTCCCTTATCTTTCATTCCCTCCGTGCCCCTCCCTTTGTGACAGTATAACATTTCTCTCTAAACCCCATTATTTTTTGAAACTACCCGGGAAAAAATCCAAAGGAATATTTCCCGGACATAGACTTACTATACATGTAAAATATGATATTCGAAACATATTTCAAACATGTGTACCTGTATGTTGCATGCCTGTATGCCACATCCGGCACGGGACTATACGCACAAACGCTGCACCAACATGCGGGAACACAGAGAGATACTGTTCCTGTCACATTTCCGGTACAACATCTGGAAGAAGTCGTCATCACCGCAGGACGTCCGGGAATAACGGCAGGAGCCGTAAGTAACCGGATCTCTTCCTCCGAAATCCATCGTGCGGCAGGCAGTTCGCTTGCCACATTGCTGGAACGGATCAGTGGTGTCAGTTCTCTCAGCACAGGAACAACAGTATCCAAACCCGTCATTCATGGAATGCATGGCAACCGCATCCTGATCATCAATAACGGTGCGCGCCAGACGGGGCAACAATGGGCGACAGACCATGCCCCCGAAGTAGATATAAACGAAAGCGGTAATATTCTGGTCATAAAAGGCGCGGACGGAGTAAGGTACGGTTCGGATGCCTTGGGAGGTATTATCGTGATGGAACAGCCCCCTTTCGCTTTCGGGCAGGAACACCCCAAAGGCAGAATCGCCACATTCTACGGAAGTAACGGGCATCGCTATGCGGCAACCGGAAGCCTGGAAGGCACACTACCTTTCCTCAGAAACATCGCCTGGCGTATGCAAGGGACCTATTCAAACTCGGGAGACCGCTCTACGGCACATTATTTGCTCAACAATACCGGAACCAGAGGATTACACTTCTCTGCATCTGCGGGATATGACAGCGGGCGATTACGGATCGAAGGAATATACAGCCACTTCGGCGAACAGACGGGAGTGATGTTCGGTGCACAGATGGGAAGTGAGGACCTGCTTGCCGAACGTATCCGCTTGGGACGTCCGGTATATACAGACCCTTTTACACGGCATATCTCTTACCCCTACCAAAAAGTTGTCCACAGAACTGCCATCGGAAAAGTCAGATACAATGCAGGTGCGGCAGGTGTCTTTTACTGGCAAACTTCCTGGCAGAAAGACGACCGCCGGGAGAATCGCATCCGCCGGATGAATCATTCGGATATACCGGCCGTCGCATTGCTGCTGAGTTCTATCCAAAATACTTTCCGTTGGAAACTGGATTATGGGCCATGGCAGACCGAAATCGGGGGACAAATGATATTCACCGACAATCACAGCAAAGCAGGGACGGGAATCGTCCCCGTCATTCCCAACTACACAGAAATGCAGGCAGGCGCGTACGGCATACAGAAATACCGGTATGAAAGAACCGCCGTAGAAGCTGGAATTCGCCTGGATAGGCAAGAGACACGTGCCGGCGGATATGACTGGACCGGAAACTATTATGGGGGAAACAGAAAATTCTGTAATTTCACGTATGGCCTGGGCGGGCACTACCGACTTTCAAAATACTGGGAGCTTACATCCAACTTCGCACTGACATGGAGAGCCCCGCATGTGCACGAGCTGTACAGCAACGGAAATGAATTAGGATCAGGCATGTTTGTCCGGGGAGACGCCTCCATGAATGCCGAACGAAGCCACAAGTGGATAACCTCGGTCAGCTACCGGGACAAAGTGTTCCATATCCGTCTGGACAGCTATCTGCAATGGATAAAGGGGTATATTTATGATGAACCGCTAAAAGAGAACATCACTGTCATTTCAGGCACTTATCCGGTATTCCGGTACCGGCAGACACCCGCCTTTTTCAGAGGAGCGGATTTTGACTTCCGCTTTATGCCTGCCGCCTCCTGGGAGTATCATCTGATCGCCTCCTTTATCCGGGCAAACGAACAAGGAACCGGGAATTACCTCCCTTATATTCCTTCTTTCCACCTCAGTCATGAACTGGCATGGACGCACCAAACAAAGTCACACATCCTGTTTCGCCTGACTGCCCGCCACAAATTTGTAGCGAAACAAAACCGTTTTAATCCGGCAACCGACCTTATTCCATATACCCCTCCCGCCTATCATCTTTTCGGAGCGGAAGCCAGTATGGAGTGTCCCGTAAAATACGGAAACAAACTAACACTGACTGTGACAGCAGACAACCTCCTCAACAGGGAATATAAGGAATATACCAACCGCTCACGCTACTATGCGCATGATATGGGACGTGACATACGTTGCACACTGAACTGGAACTTCTGACTATGATTTTTATTCATTGTATAATATCAACAAACCAATTGAAAGAAAAATGAAAACAATTACATCTAAAACCATCTTAATGCTCCTGACGGGGGCCTTTCTTGTCTTATTGTTTAATAGTTGCACCAAAGATCCGGTGATTCCCGAAGACGAAACAAAAAACAAGTTGCATGAAGACCCGGCCAAAGTAACGGTCCGGCTGGTAGAATGCCACCTGCATGCCGACTGGAACGAGATACAGACCAACGGTGGTCCGCATCAGAATCCCGAATCTCCTGCCCGACATATAAAAAGAATACAGGACATTACCTATGAACTGAAGGCCGGACAAGGCTGGACACTGGCAGAAGGTAGCCAGAAGAAGTTCTATGTACAGAAAAACGGGGAATATAAAAATCAAGGACGCTTTACGCCTGCTCCCGTCTATCTGATGTTTATCTATTACTACAATGCCAAAGGCGAACTGATGAATAACCAGTTTGTGGAAAACGGGCAAGAGAACATACACCAGCACTTCTTCACGCCGGAAAATATAAAGCCAACCTTCGACGGACAGATAGAAGCTGACGACAACGATCCACAGAAGCTGATAGACTATCTTTATGTAGACACTACCCCCTGGGATAAGACCTATCACAGCGGAGAGGCCGAAATCACGGGACGGGACAATCCGGTAGGGTTAAAAGGAATTATCCGTTTCTTGAAAGACCGCAAAGAGTTCGATCTAAAAGTCCGGCTGTATCACGGTTACGAATCCAAAAAAAATCCGCAGACCGGTACTTTCGATCCTTTCTACAAACCTTCCGGGGTATTGATACAACGGGGAACATGGGATATTAACCTGAATCTGCCGGTCGTTGTATTCTGGAGTCGGGAAGAATTTATCGATATAGATGAAGAAGCAAACTTAGAGAAAGTGGGCGAAGACAGTCTCGACGAGGGCAGCAACCGTACCGTACACTCCATCATGGAAACTTTCAACCTGACTTGGAAAGAAGCTCTGGAAGAATTCATAACCTATACCTATAAGGCCGGAGATGCCGAAGGAGGAGCTATCTGGCTGTAATCTCGTCCCAATAGAAACTACACATTGGTACGACTGATTCAGAATATCGCAAGTGATGTCCTGAGGCAACTCTACCGGACTATGAAGTGAAACCTAATCGGTTATAAAAAGCCGACGGCAACGTATTTCTTCTTTATGAAGAATGATACGTTCCGTCGGCTTATTATCTTTATTATCAACGGTGAGTTTAGTTACAAGTCATATCTTCGGTGTACAGATTGTCATTCATACGCCGGGTCCTGTTTCAATACACCGCCCGCTTTATCTATTTCGGACTGTGGAATCGGGAAAAATTCAAATGCAGGTTTATACACCTTGATGTATCCCGGATAAGCAGGATCTTCTACCCCGTTCACCCGTTTATCCATCAACTTCCATCGTTTCAACTGGAAGTAACGCAGCCCTTCAAAACAAGTTTCAATACGCCATTCGTTCCGGATACGTTCACGAAGATCGTCTTGTGAGATACCGGCTTCGATGGCCGGTTGTCCCGAACGTGTCCTTACTTCATTAATAGCATTCAAGGCTGTTGTGGTAGCTCCGTGTGCTTCGTTTTCGGCTTCGGCTATCATCAACAATACATGAGCGTAACGCAGTACAACGATATCTGCATCCGAAACAGTACTGTATCCGGGTGTCACATCCGTAGGTTGGACATATTTGAGAGCGCTGAAACCGGTAGGCCCTTTATTATTTGATTCGTTCACCTGAACCTCTTCGTCTTTAAACCCGTCATCGACAAAATTGGCCATCATAGAATGGTTGACAGACTCGTACAGACGACGGTCTCTGTTCATAAACATTTTAGCACGTTCCGCTTTCTTCAGGGCATCGTCATTACCATATAAAATACTTTCGTCAGGACGTACCGTCAAAGGAGATTCTCCCCATGGCTTTCCATCCGTACATTCAAATGCGTCCACCATATTGCGGGTGGGATCCAGAACCGCCCAGGCGCCATAATACAAATCCATAGAATGAGTCAGGTTCGGACGCAGGAAGCGAACGGAAAACATGATCTCCGGTGATGCCAATTGCTTTTCGGAGATAAAATTGTCACGCACACGCGCAGCCAAACTATAACCTTTGATACTCTGCAACAGAGTCAGTACTTCTTCCATCTTGGAAGAAATAGCCTTTCCATTGCTATCGTAAGCATCGAATAGCAGGATTCTCGCTTTCAGAGCCTTGACAGCCGAAACAGTGAACCGACCGGAAGTTTGTGAATCGGAATACAACTTATCGGGCAATTCACTGATGGCTTCGTCATAGTCGGTCATTACACGATTCAACACTTCTGCGCGGGTAGCCTTAGGTTGATACATCGTATTCAGATCGAGAGACTGAGTCACTACAGGCACCTCTTTATAACACTGATACAACCATGAATAAAAATAGCCGCGCAATGCTTTACACTGTGCAAGCATAAACTTTTTTTCATCCGCACTGATATCCGATCCGGTATACTGATCGAGTTGTTCCATCAAGATATGTACACGGGCAATGCCTTTATAGCAATTGCCGTAAATATCGGTAACGAACCCGCCTTGGTTGGGAGTAAGATCTCCCTGGGCAATCGTCTTGGCCCAACCATACGTACCTTCGCTATGTTGTACGATCGCATTATCCGTCAATCCGTCCAGACAAGGCATAATCTGAGAAAATACGCCAGAGTACATGACCGAATAAGTTCCGGCCAAAGCCGATTCAAAGTCACTCTTTTTCTGCCAGAATACGCTTTGCGAAGGGCTTGACGGAGGATCTTTCTGAAGAAAGTCTTCACACGAGGTGGCACCGAAAAGTAATGTGGCAGCTAACAATATATGAATATTCTTTTTCATTGCATGTCCTAATTAAAATTCAACATTTAAACCAAACGAATAGATTCTGTTTTGTGGATAGATGGCATCTCTTCCATCCCCGTTACGTTCTGGGTCGAGTCCTTTGTACGGAGTCAGAGTCAACAGATTATCACCGGAGAAGTAGATACGCACTTTAGAGATATTCGCCTTTTCGGTCCATACCCGAGGCAGCGTATAGCCCAAAGTCAGATTCTTCAGGCGGAAGAAAGAGGCATCCTTCAAGTAATAGCTATTGGGACGTGTGTTCTTGCCTCCACCCATATCCTGCCAATAGAGTTTAGGATGTTTAGCACCATAAGGATTCTCTTCTGTCCACATGTGTTTAATGTAGTCCTTGTTGGGAGATGATCCTTGCATAAAGGGCTGTACTCCCCAGTCAGTAGTATAATATTTTTTATCAGCTACCCCTTGACCGATCAGCGACAGGTCAAAACCTTTCCATGTCGCACTGGCATTGATACCATATTCGAAACCCGGAAAACGTCCTGAGAAAGTACGGCGGTCATAGTTATCAATCACTCCGTCCGGTTTTCCATCAGGTCCACTGATATCTTTGTACTTCAGATCACCCGGCTGTGTGTTATCATTAAATTGCTTTGGTGATGCATTGATCTCAGCCTGATCTGCAAATACACCGATACACTCCAACATATAATACTCATCATAAGGTAATCCCTCACGTTTGATGCTGTAACTTCCGATTTCTTCTGCACCAAATTCAGTCAGCTTGTTGCGCGAACGGTCAAAATAAACCCCTGCATTGTAGCGGAATCCCCTGAATGTACCTCCCTTCACCATATTGGCATAGTTTAAGGCAACCTCTATACCTTTATTCTCCACCGAACCATTATTCACCGTCGGAGCAGAAAGTCCGAGTAAACTCGACACTTGTGAAGAACGCAATATGTCATCAGTAGTCTTTTTATACCAATCGAAAGTTACGCTCAAGCCATCGAACACCTGCAGGTCGAAACCGATATCGGTAATAGTAGTGGTCTCCCACTTAATGTTACGGTTGGCATAAGCTGTCTGCTGATATCCGATAATAACACCATCCGAAGTTTTGGTAAACGGATAGTCATCCACACCCGAAATCATAGCTTGATAGGGATAAAGTCCGATATTCTGGTTACCCAACTGTCCCCATGAACCTCTCAACTTGAAATTGTTCAGCCAATTAAGATTCAAATTTTTAATAAACTCTTCTTCTGTGGCACGCCAAGCGACTGAGAATGATGGAAATACTCCCCAACGATTTTCATCGGAGATGCGTGAAGTTCCGTCGTATCTCATATTGGCTTCAAACAGATAACGCTCTTTAAAATCGTAGTTAAAACGTCCGAACAAGGACTGAATAGCCCACTCTTCTTCACCTCCACTGTTACTCCAATCGGCTGTCCCTCCGGCATTGAGTACCGGCAAGTCAAATGCAAAGTCTTTACGATAGGCATTGAGCGTTTCATATTTCTCCGACTCTTGATTGTAACCTACCATCAAAGAGAAATTATGTGCATTATCCACTAACGACAAATCATATTTCAGATAACTATAAAGGTTGGTATAGAAACGGCGGCCATCGCCTACACTTAATCCCAATCCGCCTTTATCGAGTTCGGACGATCTCTCGCCGGTATGGTAATCGTAAGTATAAGTCGTGCTTCCTCGCCAGTCTTTACTTTTGTTAGACTGAAGGCGGGCAGCTCCTTTAGTATACCACGTCAAGCCTTTAGCCAGATTGATCTCTAACCACAGCTGAGCATTTATATCAAAATTATTATCACGCTTCATGGCGTTATCTCCGATAATGGCAGGCATGTTTTTGTTATGACTTTCGAAGGAATAAGCGGAACTTGTCCAGCGGCGAATACCTGTTCCGTCATCCGGTAACCAAGCATATAGGTCGGTGCCTGCGAAAGCGTAGAGAGGAAAGCATCATTCTGTCCCTGGCGAGGCTGCTCTGTCTCACCATACATCAAGTTGGTATAAGTTCCCACCTTTATAAAATTAGTAATACGCGCAGTAAGGTCGATTGTTGCATTGTATTTTCTATATTTAAATCCACGCATAGTACCCGGCTGATCGACAAAATTCAAAGCTACATTGTAGGTAGTCTTCTCCGTGCTACCGGCCATCGAGAGATTATGTGTCTGCACTACAGCTGTACGGAACATATAGTCCTGCCAGTCAAAGTTAGGATATTGGGGGTCCCCGACATTATTCCGATAAAGATTAATCTGGTCTTGAGTGTATTGTTTACCGGTTCCGGAGTTCTTCCAGGCCAGATTCGCTAGCTCCATATATTCCACAGAATTGGTGACACGATCATATAACTTGGTGGGTGTGTGCAAACCTACATTTCCATGATAACTAATGTGCACCTTATCTCCTACCGCACCTTGCTTGGTAGTTACCAGGATAACCCCGTTGGCAGCTCTCGCTCCATAAATAGCAGCCGAAGCTGCATCCTTTAACACAGAAACACTCTCGATCACGCTGGGATCAAGATTTGTCATACTACCCGGTACACCATTGATCAGGATCAAAGGATCCGACCCGGCGGAAGAGAAAGTCCCCTGGCCACGGATACGAAAAGAGGTTCCTTCCCCACCTGGCTGTCCAAGTCCCTGATTGACACGAAGTCCCGGAATCTGCCCTTGCAGCAGGATAGCAGCATTGGCAACCGGCCGTTTTGAAATATCGTCACCCGTCACAGCAGACACAGATCCGGTCAGATTGACTTCTTTTGAGTACCGAAACCCACTACGACAACTTCATCCAACTTCTGGGCATCTTCTTTAAGAACAATGTTCATTGGTTCTCTCTGGCTTTGATACTCTGTGTTTTT
>ENA-OQIG01000854-OQIG01000854.1-human-gut-metagenome-genome-assembly--contig:-NODE-854-length-15514-cov-1.733021_pt1 | contig 15514 bp, 24 predicted proteins | sample MGYA00242576_ERZ504741 | MGnify/ENA primary metagenome ERZ504741 (study PRJEB26092, sample SAMD00036436) | human gut metagenome | host: Homo sapiens | study: EMG produced TPA metagenomics assembly of... | reverse complement strand
CTCGCGACCCCCACCTTGGCAACGGTGATGCTCTACCACTGAGCTACTTCCGCATAAAGAATGGTGCCTCAGCGCAGAATCGAACTGCGGACACAAGGATTTTCAGTCCTTTGCTCTACCAACTGAGCTACCGAGGCAAATTGGCGACCCAGGACGGACTCGAACCGACGATCTCCGCCGTGACAGGGCGGCATTCTAACCAACTGAACTACTGGGCCGTTGTCTGTCAGCACCCTCAGGCGCTGCCGACTTGATTAGTATACTGTATAGTGAAGAAAATGTCAAGGAGAAAATTTGGGGATGGGAAATGATTTTCCCATCCCCGTCAATGGTCCCTGGTCACTGGTCTCTGGCCTCAGAAAGGAACCCGGGCGACGGTTTCCTTTTTGCAAAAAAAAGACTGCCCTCTTTGCGAGAACAGTCTTCCTGGCTTTGGGAATTATTTCCGCAGGCCCAGTCTTTCCACGATGCTTCTGTACCGTTCGATGTTTTTCTTCATCAGGTAGTTCAGCAGGCCACGGCGCTGACCAACCATTTTCAGCAGGCCGCGACGGGAATGATGGTCCTTTTTGTTGGCTTTCAGGTGTTCGGTCAGATAGCTGATCCGTTCGGTCAGGATGGCAATCTGTACTTCAGGGGACCCGGTGTCCTGTTCGTTGATGCGGTAGGTTTCGATGAGTTCTTTCTTTCTTGCAGGCGTTAACATTGTTCTTTTCCTCCTTGGTCATAGAAAAGCCCGTGGCTGCAGCTGGCGTCGGAGTGTCGCGCAGCAGCGCCAAGGTTTGAAGATTATGCCCTTTCGGCACGTTGGCATTATAACATACTTTACAGTTTGGTGCAAGAGCGGGTATTCTTCACTCTGTACTCTCCAGTGCATCATTTCCAGATAACAGGTATACACAATACTGATTCATGCTGCCCCCTTCTTCCTTGGAGTGTTCAGCCAGCCGTCGGTGCAGACTTTTGGGAATCCGCAGCTTGAACTGCCCGGAATATCCGTTTGGGGATGCTGGTTCTGCAATCTCCACTCCGCTTTCCAGTGCAGCTGTCAGCCATTCCTTTTTCGCATCTTCTGCATTTTTTGCAGTCTCTTCCATGGAACACCCAACGGTAATACATCCGGGCAGATCCGGATAACGGGCCACGTATCCTCCCTCATCCGGATCCGGGAGAATTTCCAGCCGATAGGGAAGAGCCATATAGTATTCAATCGTTTTTATTTCCAGATTTCTTCTCCACCACCAGTGGTTCCCTGCTTCCGTACAAAAAAGCTGCCTGCGCAGATACGCAGACAGCTTTTGTCTCTCTTACAGAGCAGCCTTGGCAGTTTCCACCAGTTTGGCGAAAGCAGCGGCATCGTTCACAGCCATGTCGGCCAGGACTTTCCGGTCCAGCACAACGCCGGCTTTGGTCAGGCCGCAGATGAAACGGCTGTAGCTCAGGCCGTTGGCCCGGGTAGCAGCGTTGATCCGGGCGATCCACAGCTGACGGAATTCACGTTTCTTGGCTCTTCTGTCACGACGGGCATACATCAGAGCTTCATGACGGTTTCATTGGCTTTTTTGAACAGCTTGCTCTTGGAACCTCTGTAGCCTTTGGCCAGCTTCAGAATGTGTTTATGACGTCTATGGGCAGTTACGCCGACTTTAATTCTTGCCATTGTTGTTTCCTCCTTGGAATCTCAAAAATCTCGCTTGCAGTGGAATTATGCGTAGGGCAGCATCTTGGCCACGCGTTCGTGGTCAGTCTTGTGGACCAGAGCAGCTTTACGCAGGTTTCTCTTACGGGTAGGAGATTTGTGTTCCAGGATATGGCTCCGGAAAGCTTTGCCACGTTTGAATTCACCGGAAGCGGTGGCTTTGAAGCGTTTAGCAGCGGATCTGCGGGTTTTCATTTTCGGCATGATTGGACATCCTCCTTGTTATTTGGAACTTTTGGGAGCAACGATCATGATCATGTTGCGTCCTTCCAGTTTCGGCTTTCTTTCCACAGTGGCAATCTCCTGCAGTTGGTCAGCCATTCTATTCAGTAATTGTTCGCCCAGTTCCGGATGGGTCATTTCCCGTCCCCGGAACATGATGGTCACTTTTACCTTGTCACCGCCCTGTAAGAAGCGGATGGCATTCTTGGTCTTGACTTCGAAATCGTGGTCTTCGATGCGGATCCGGAGTTTGACTTCCTTCACATCGATGGTTCTCTGACGCTTCCGCGCTTCTTTCTCTCTTTTCTGCTGTTCATAGAGATACTTGCCGTAATCCATGATCCGGCAGACCGGAGGTTTGGCTTTGGGAGCGATTTCCACCAGGTCCAGGTGTTTTTCTTCGGCCAGGTGCAGGGCATCGTGCAGGGACATGATACCAAACTGTTCCCCGTCCGCAGAGTTGACACGAACTTCTCTTGCGCGGATGGCTTCATTGATCCGCAGTTCATCTTTTGCTATGACGTTCACCTCCAATAGGTTAAACAGACGATAAAAATAAAACGGGCGAACCAAAGTCCACCCGTCGCAAATCTCTATCACTGACCTGTCGAGCATTGCCGCAAGGTGAGAAGCAGGTGGCCTCTACTTTGGTTACTCAAATATTATACCACAGAGAAATATTTTTGCAAGCCTTATTTTACATCATCTGCCGGAACCGTTCCATGGGCAGCAGACGGTACAGCACCAGGCAGATCACCAGATCCGGGATCAGGTAGGTTCCGTTGGCCACCAGGGAATACACTGCCGGGGACATGCCGGCCGGTGCGTAGCTGGCAAAAAATGCCACCCCGGAAATGAAATGAAACAGGTACCGGACGGCCACGCCCACCGCCATGCCCAGATAGGGATGACGGGGAAAGAATCCGCAGAGCCCCAGGTCCATGAAGGCAACGGATAATCGAACAGCACCTGGACCGGCTGGAGGATATAGGGATTCAGCAGCAGGTTCAGGAGCCCGTACACAAACCCGGCCATGATCCCCACTTCCGGCCCGTAGGCGAAGGCAATGAGCATGATGGGCAGCATGCCTCCCAGGGTGATGGTGCCTCCATAGGCATCCGGACAGGGCAGAAGGCTCAGCACCAGGGTCAGGGCCAGGAGCAGTCCGCAGCAGGTGGCTGATGGGTGGTGAGCTTCACTTTCCGGGTCCGCAGCAGGAAAGCCAGGATCAGGAACACTCCGGCCAGGGCCAGCAGGGTCATGGGACTTTTTCCAGCATGGCAAAGAGTTTCATGCTTTTCTCCCCTTCTTCCCGGGCCTGGCGCATCAGGGCGATTTCTTCCTGGTACCCGGTCAGGTCATTGGGGGTTTCCAGGATAAAGGGCAGGTCTCGGAGCGCCGGATGGTTCACCACGTTTTTCAGGGTTTCCAGCCCGATGCAGCCCTGGCCCAGCTTTTCATGCCGGTCCTTGTGGGCTCCCAGGGGATTTTTGCTGTCGTTGAGATGGATGGCCTTCAGCCGGTCCAGGCCCAGGTCCGGTCAAATTCCTCCAGTACCCCGTTCAGGTCGGATCCGATGTCATAGCCGCCATCCCACACATGGCAGGTGTCCAGGCAGACCCCCACTTTTTCCGGATGATCCAGCCGGTCGATGATGGCCCGGAGCTCGCCAAAAGTCCGGCCCACTTCCGTCCCTTTCCCCGCCATGGTTTCCAGGAGCAGGGTGGTGGACAGGGCCGGATCCAGCACGGCGTTCAGGCACTGGGCAATCAGGCTGATGCCGGTTTCCGACCCCTGCCCCAGGTGGTTCCCCGGGTGCATGTTGTAGTAATTCCCCGGCACCATTTCCATTTTCCGGAGATCATCGGCGATGGTCTCCCGGGCAAAGGTCCGCACATCCTCTTTGGTGGAAGCCGGGTTCAGGGTATAGGGGCATGGGCACCAGTGGAATGGCCCGGTCGGTTTCCCACAGGGCCTGGAATTTTTCCACGTCTCTGGGATCCGTTTCCCTGGCTTTGCTTCCCCGGGGATTCCGGGTGAAGAAAGCAAAGGTATCCGCTCCGATGGAAAGGGCCGTCTTCCCCATGGCGGCAAACCCTTTGCTGGAGGATAAATGACATCCGATATGAAGCATCCTGATTTTTCTTCCTTTCGTTATTTCACGCTGCTGGCAAAATCAAAGGGCAGTTCGATGATGTACCGTACGCCCCTGCCTTCCGCATTGTCCGCCCGGATCTGGCCTCCCAGCAGGTCACCAGACGCTGGGTCACCACAAGGCCCAGGCCTCCGTGGACTTTGGCGCTGCCCACCTGACGGGTCAGTTCAAAGGGCAGGAAGGCTTTTTCCACCATTTCCTGGGGCACCTTCATGCCAGCACAGAGCACGGTGAACTCCAGGGACACCTTTTTGTTCTTCACCAGCTGCTCCCGGACGGCACAGAGGACTTTCTGTCCCCGGTCCGTAAACAGCAGGGCGTGGGTCAGCAGATTCAGCAGCACCTGTTCCAGCCGCTGTTCATCCCCGATCAGGTTGGGATACAGCAGGGGTTCCACCGTACAGCTGTAGGCAATCCCCCGTTTTTCCGCTTCTTTCCGGAACAGCTGGTTGAGTTTTTCCAGGGTTTCATCCACATTAAATTCTTCGCTGCGGATTTCCAGGTTCCCGTTTTCGATATCGGACAGTTCCTTTACATCCTCGATCATGGACATCAGGTACCGGGTTTCCTGCTGGCTTTCGTCCAGATATTCCCGCGCGGTCCGGATCCATTTCGTCCCGGGTCAGTCCCAGGTTTCCCATAATGTCCCGGAGGCTTCCCGGGTATCCTGGCTGAACCGGTTGAGGAATTCATTTTTGGCCTGGGCGGCTTCCCGGGCCGCGTTCATGTCCAGGCTCAGCTGGGCCCTTTTTTCCATTTCCGCACTGCGGCTGTCGTCCACATCCCGTTTCAGCAGCAGGCAGCTGCGGCTGTGGATTTTGTCATTCTTTACCCCCTGGAACAGGAAGGATTTCCAGTGAACGTGCCGTCCGCACCTTTTTCCCGGGCGGTGAATTCCACCGGGCAGCAGGTCTTCATGGCCTTTTCGATGGCCCCTTTCAGATAGTCTTCCGTATATTTCAGGGCATCACTGGGATGGAGAGGGCCGATCAGGTCCCCCACCCCTTCGATATCCCGTTCCTGGATTTCCAGGTCACCATTCACAAAATGGTACCGGTACACCTTCTGTTTTTTCCAGTCCACATCTTCCAGACTGTCATAAGTGTCGCACAGATGGGCGATCATCCGGGCAATCCGGTAGCGGATCTTCCGTTCCCGGCGCACCTGGTGGGTGCGGAACCTGTAGGCGATCAGCAGCAGGACCAGAAGTCCCAGCAGGACTTCAGCCCCTGTTTTCAGGAGAGGTACAGGGGGCAGATTCCCTGCGGCACCGGTGAGAAAATTCTTCCAGACTGCAATCTGACTGGTCAGGCTATTGATGATTTCCATAATCCACGCTCCTTGCCCTTACTGTTGGAGCTGCTGACGGAGGTACTCTTCCGCCGCCTGCAGCTGGTTGGATCCTTCTTCGTCAGTGGCTTCCACCGCCTGGTCAGGGGTGATGCCCACCTTGTCGATGCTCCGGCCGCTGGGAGTGGAATACCGGGCTACGGTAAGCTTTACGGCCGTTTTGTTGCTCAGGAGGAAGATGTTCTGGACCACTCCCTTGCCATAGGTCTTCACCCCGAAGAGTTTTCCGGAACCGGTATCCTGGATGGCTCCGGATACGATTTCCGCCGCACTGGCCGTACCATGGTTCACCAGCACCGCCAGAGGGAAATCCACCGTTTCCAGGCTGGAAGATTCCGTCTGGGTGTTCCCGTCCTTGTCCGTGACGGAAACGATGGGACCTTTGGGCACCAGGTACCGGGCCACCCCTACGCCGCTTTCCAGAAGCCCCCCGGGATTGTCCCGGAGATCCAGCACCAGGGCCTTCATGCCCTTGTCCCGGAGATCCTGGAGACTGTCCCCGAAGTCCTTGGCCGTGTCTTCGTTGAAATTGGTGATCCGGATATAGCCGATGCCCCCGTCTTCCATGCGGCTGTACACGCTTTTCAGCTTGATGTCGCTGCGGGTGACGGCAATATCCCTGGGTTCCTCACTGCCCCGTTTCAGGGTCAGGGTCACCTGGGAACCATCCCGGCCCCGGATCTTCTTCACCACCTGGTTCAGGTTCTGGCCGTTCAGGTCTTCCCCGTCGATCTTCAGCAGGATATCTCCGGCTTTGATGCCGGCTTTGTAGGCAGGAGTGTCCTCAATGGGCGCCACCACCACAAACTGGCCGTCCTTTTTCTGTCCCATCACCATGCCCACGCCGCCAAAATGACCTTCCGTCATGGTGGAGAGGGCCTGGAAATCCTGGTTGTCCAGGTAGGTGGAATAGGGGTCGTTCAGGACCCCCACCATGCCTTTGAGCGCGCCATCATAAATGGCTTTCCGATTGGTTTCCCCCACATAATGTTCCTGGATCAGGTGCATGGTCCGGACGATCTGGAAAAGGCTCCCGGGTCTCCGATCCAGTTTTTCATCAGATAATATGTCCCGCCGCTGAAAACACCCAGGGACAGGAAGAATACCCCCAGCATCTGGGGAATGGAAAATCTCTTTTTGAACATAGTTTGCCTCTGTGGGACGCTGCCCGGCAGCATCCCTGTCACTGGTCGCTGGTCACTGGAAGGCAACGCCGGGCGTTTGCCACTGAATGAAGAAATTCTTCGACGATGGCTGCGGCCGTTCCTGCCGCCTCTGCGGTTCGTACCTCTCTTCACTCTGCACTCTTACGGCAGATACTGGAGGGGGCTCACCACTTCCCCGTGGATACGGACTTCGAAATGGCAGTGGGGTCCGGTGGAATTGCCGGTGCTGCCGGCCAGGGCAATGGTCTGCCCCTTGCTCACCTGTTCCCCTTCTCCTACGGTAATGGAGGAATTGTGACCGTACAGGGTCACCATACCGCCCCCGTGGTCGATCATCACCGCGTTGCCGTAGCCTCCCATCCAGCCGGCAAACACCACGGTGCCGCTGTCGGCTGCGTGGACCGGATCCCCGTAATCGGCGCCGATATCCAGACCGGCATGGAAAATCTGGGTCCCCCAGATGGGATGGACCCGCCAGCCAAAGGGAGAAGTGATCTCCCCGTTCACCGGCCAGGCCAGCTGACCGGTGCCCCCGGCCTGGGGCATCATCCGACCTTCCTGTTCCATCCGCTGGATCATGGCGGTGATTTCCTGGCTGTTCCGCTGGAGTTCTTCATACTCCGCATCCAGCTGGGCTTTTTCCGCCAGAGCCTGTTCGTACAGCTTCTGCCGTTCCACGGTTTTCTGGGCCACGATTTCCTTTTCCTTCTGGCTTTCCGCATGGGCAGCTGCCAGCTGCTTCCGGATATCGTCCAGTTCCGCTTTCTGCTGCAGCAGGGCCTCCCGCTGTTCTTCCAACCGGTCGATCAGGGCGAAATCCCGGCGGATCACCCGCTGGAGCAGGTACATCCGGGAAGAAAAATCCCGGAAATCCGCCGCCCCCAGCAGTACGTCCAGGTAATTCACCTGACCGTTTTCGTAAATGTCCCGAAGCCGCTTCTTGTACACGGAGCGGCTCTTGTCATATTCTTTCTGTTTGGCCGCCAGGGCCGCTTCATTCTGACGGATCTTAATGGACAGGGCCTGCTGCCTGGATTCGATGGCCGCCAGCTTCCGCTTGGCTTCCGCCAGCTCCTCCTGGGTCAGGATCAGCCGTTCCATGGCGTTGCTGATCTCTTTTTTCTTGTCTTCCAGCTGGGCATCCTTCTCTCCCAGTTTCTGCTGGATTTCATCCAGCTGGGCCCGTTTTTCCTCAATGGTTTCCGCCAGCTTACGGAAGCGGACAGCTGGGTCCCCAACAGGAGGGCGGCCACCAGGGCTGCGCATTTCTTCATCCCCACCGCCTCCTACACATCCAGGAATTTCCGCAGGGAAATGCTGCTGCCCAGGCCCCGATCAGGGTCCCCACACAGACAAGGCCCCCGCAGAGCCAGCCCATGGTGGGCCAGCTGGGCAGCATGGGGAAGAAAGCCAGGGTCCCGTAGATCTTGGCCTGGATGGCATTGTAGCCTTTGTACAGGGCCACGGAGGCGATCAGCTCCCACAAATCCCATGATCATCCCTTCCAGCAGGAACGGCCAGCGGATGAACCAGTCGGTGGCTCCCACGTATTTCATGATGTTCACTTCCCGGCGCCGGGCAAAGACCGTAATCCGGATGGTGTTGGAAATGATGAACAGGGTGGCAATGGCCAGCAGGATGATCAGCAGCACTCCGCCGATCCGCAGCACCCGGGTGAGCTGGAACAGATGTTCCACCACTTCCTGGCCGAACTTGGCCGTTTCCACCCCGGGCATCTGCTGGAACTGGGGAACCAGTTGGGGAATCCGTTCCGGATTGTCCACCTGGATTTCAAAAGACGCCGGGAAGGGATTGTCCTCCCCCAGGGCAGCCAGCAGCTTCTGCTGTTCCCCCAGCCGCTTCTTGAAATCTGCCAGGGCCTGCTCCTTGGTCCGGGGGGTCACTTTCACGATCCCGGGGGTGCTCCGGAGCACCTTTTCCATCTGCTTCAGCTGCTCTGCCGATGCACTGTCCTCCATGTAGATGGTGACCTGGACCTGGTTTTCCAGATGGCTGGCCAGGTTGTTCACATTCAATACCATGGTGAGGAACATGCCCAGCACCAGGATGGACAGAGCCACAGTGCTGATGGAAGCGATGCTCATGAGGGAATTCCGCTTCAGAGAGGTAAAGGTCTCTTTGATGTAATACCATTTTGTACTAAACTTCATACCCGTAAACTCCTTTGCGGTCATCCCGGACCAGCCGCCCGTTTTCCAGGCGATGACCCGTTTCTGCATATAGTCCACCATGGTCTTGTCATGGGTGGCCATGATGATGGTAGTCCCCCGACTGTTGATTTCACCTGAAGTATTTCCATGATTTCCTTGCTGGTCTCCGGGTCCAGGTTGCCGGTGGGTTCATCGGCGATCACCAGAAGAGGATCATTGACGATGGCCCGGGCAATGGCCACCCGCTGCTGTTCGCCCCCGCTCATTTCGCCGGGATAGTTGTTTCCCCGGCCCTTCAGACCCACCAGGTCCAGCACTTCATTGACCCGCTGGCGGATCTTGTGGCTGGGGGCTTCGATCACCTGCATGGCAAAGGCCACGTTTTCGTAAGCGGTCCGGTCGTTGAGCAGCCGGAAATCCTGGAACACAATGCCCAGCTGCCGCCGGAGATAGGGAATATCCCCCCGTTTCAGTTTCATCACATCCACTCCGTCCACCAGGATCTGACCGGAAGTGGGTTCGATTTCCCGGGAAATCAGCCGGATGAAGGTGGATTTTCCGGCCCCGCTGGGACCCACCAGGAAAACGAATTCTCCCGGACTGATATGTACATTGATATCCTCCAGGGCCACAGCCCCGCCAGGATAGACCTTGCCTGCATGACGCATTTCCAGCATGGATTTCCTCCTGTCTTGTTGTCTTGAAGAAAACTGGCCCAAAAAAGGCCCGTGAACAGCTGTCAGCGGGCCGCAAGGGCCAGGGCCCTTCCTATATTGGCTCTGGCTTCTTCCCGGAGGCACGGATCTGTTCCCGGCCCTGTTTCCCATCGGAATTCCAGAGTTTTTCGGCCAGTGGCCGTCAGTTCTTCTGCCGTGATCCGGCCAATGGTATTGACCACCGTCCCTTTCATCCATCCACGAACCGGTCCACTTTGGGATCATAGGAAATGGCCATGAAAGGCACATCATTGATGGCCGCAAACACCAGAGCATGGAGACGCATACCGATCAGCAGATGGAAGCTGCTGATCAGGTCCTGGTATTCCTGGGTGGAAAACTTCTGATCCAGTATGAACACATCCTGCCGGTTTTCCATGGTCTCCGCCACCTGGGCGGACAGTTCCCCATCAGCGGGAAACTGGAGGGGCACAAAAACGATCTGGGCCTGGAACTGTTCTTTCAGCCGGTCCGCTGTCCGGGCAAATTCCCGGATGAACCGTTTTTCCCCTTTCCAGTGACGGAGGCAAAGCCCACCACCGGTCGGAAGGATCCACCCCCATTTTTTCCAGCAGCCGGACACCTTCTTCTTTCCTGCCTCCGGCAGGGAGAAGACCGCGTCGCTGGTGACGTGGATGGAGTCAGAAGCGAAGCCCATGGATTTCAGATCATCCAGGGAACCATCGTCCCGGACCGTGATCAGATCCGCCTGCCGACACACCAGCCGGGTGAGACGGCGGCTGAACCAGCCCCGGATGGGACCGATGCCCTGGGCAAAGAGCATGATTTTCTTCCCCATAAGAGCCGCAAGCCCGATAATGGAAAGATAGTAGTAGAGACTGAGCCGGCTGGTCACATTCTGGAGCAGACTTCCGCCTCCGGACAGCAGCAGGTCCGTTCCGGCCATGGCCCGGATGATACCAGGCACGTCGAACCGGTGGACCGCCTTCACCGGATGGAGCCGGGCGGTGATTTCCGGATGGCCGGACAGCACCGTCAGTTCCACCTGGGGATCCTGCTGTTTCAAACTGGTTACAATGGCCGTGAGCATGGCCTCGTCCCCGGCATTGGAAAAACCGTAATAGCCGGAAATCAGGATTTTACCCACGGGGATTCCTCCTCTTTTCATAAAACGCCGCCGCATGGGGGTAGGCCAGGGCAAAAATGCCCAAGGCAACCAGCCCCAGCACCAGGCCCACTGCATATCCGTCCAGAGCCCGTACATAGCTCATCAGGATGGGAGAACGCATATGGGCAAAGGTCTGGACGGCACTGCCCTGTCCGATGGCGGCCCCGGTGACGCAGAGCCCGTAGAACCAGGTGGGCAGTTTCTTCCAGGCAGCCCAGGCAGCCAGGAAGAAAGCCGGATGGCCGATCATGAATTCCTTTTCCCTGGGCCGGGCCACATGGTCTCTTCCAGGAAGAACCGCAGCTTCTGTTCGAAGGCCGGCACCGGAACCCCGGCCGTATGGCCGCTGCGTCCGATGAACACCCAGGCCACAAAAGCGAAAACCCCCAGGATGAACAGGCTTTCAGATTGAGAGGCCGGTCCAGGAAACCGATGACCCGGCGGAAGGGTTTCCGCCAGTCTTCTCCCTGCTGCCACAGACCGTGGGTCCGCAGGAACAGCAGCAGGGTCAGCAGCACCGGCAGCATGAAGGTCGCCTTCACCCCCCGGTAAATATCCATTTCCAGCAGGAACCGGGTATCGCTGAGGATGCCTCCCACCATGCTGCCCCGATGAGAGACAGGACGATGGTTTCAAAAAGGTGGAGACAGGTCCGCAGGGCCAGCGTGAACAGGCTTCCCTGGGATCCTTTCTTCCGCCACACACACATCATCCGGTGCATGGAAAGTACCGGGAAGATCACAGCCGCTCCGAAAGCCACGCCCTGCCGGGCCAGAAGCCCAGAGGACCGGCAAAGAGAGCCCCTGTCACCAGCACCCCGAAAATCCCCACGGCTTTGGGATAGTGCTTTTCAGGCATCACCCCCAGCAGCAGGAAATACAGACACCAGGCAGCGGCCAGGGAGAAGGCCATGGGCACATACCAGAGCCGGCTGGGCTGGTACACTTTGTAGATATCCGCCGGACCCTTGGCAAAGCCCTTGCCGGCCACATCCCGGGTCACCCGGTCCACATAGTCCAGATTGGTCTGGAGCAGGGTCTTGTTGTCCCGGGGTGTCAGGAAGGTCTTGATGTAGTTCACCCGGATGTTCCGTTCCTCGTCCGCCAGGGACCAGCGGCGGAAGGCATCGAACACCTGCATTTTCCGCTGTTCCGCATCGGCGATTACATAGGTCCGGGCCACCTGGTAATTGGCCAGTCTGGCCAGTTCCGTCATCCCTTCCAGTTTGACGAACTGGAGCTGGGTGACCCCTTCCACCATGCCCAGGGTAATGTGCCGCTGGAGCAGGTTCCGGGCCACCAGAGGCAGATACTTGTTGTTCCCCAGCATCTGCTTGCCGCTGCCGATGATCAGGCTCACATTGGCTCCGCTTTCATCCAGCCGGCGGAAGAAGGCATTGATCTGTTCTTCTTCGCTGGCAGCGGAAGCGGTGTACCGTTCACAGTAGTTGGTGGGACGGATGGCCACCATGAAGCCGTTCTTCGTCACATCCTGGAGCTCGTCCGTAGAGGGCCCCAGGTCCATTTCCCGTACACCCCGTTCATCCCCGGCAATGGGATTCTTGCTGATGATGGTGTCCCCGTCGAACCGGAGGATCAGAGGGGACGCACTCAGTTCCACGATCCGTTCCTTCCCGAACCGGAGCCGGATGTCCTCTTCCGCTTCTTTCAGGGCCCGTTCACTGGTCCCGGCGGAAATGTACAGGGCATCCACCATAAAGCCCGGATTGTCACAATGGCCTGCCATTCCGGCCGGAGCTGCTGCACCCGGGCCAGTTCCAGCAGCTGGGCCCCGGTCAGTACGTTGACGGACCCTTTCTGGGCCAGTTTGTCCAGGCTGGTGTCAAACACCGTCAGGGTGGTGACCCCTCTTTCCCGGAATTCCCGGAACACCTGTTCCTTGGGAACCCCTTCCTCCTGGGCCATCCGCACCAGACTGTTGTATTCCATGACGGTTTCGATGGTCTTGTTGGCCCGTTCCACCTGGATCCGCTGCCAGTTCAGGCACAAAGAGGCGGCCAGGCCCAGGCCCACCAGAGCCAGGAATAGTTTCTGATAGGTTTTCATGGTGTCACTCCGTTTGCAATCAGTGCTTCAGGCTGCGCAGGTAGGCTTCCACAAAGGGTCCAGATCCCCGTCCATCACAGCCTGGATGTTCCCGGTTTCGGCCCCGGTCCGATGGTCCTTCACCATGGTGTAGGGCTGGAACACGTAGGAGCGGATCTGGCTCCCCCATTCGATGGCCTGGTAATCCCCGGCCAGTTCACTGATTTTTTTATCCTGGATGGCCTTTTCGTATTCATACAGTTTGGCACGGAGCAGGGCCAGGCAGCGTTCCTTGTTCTGGAGCTGGCTCCGTTCGTTCTGGCACTGGACCACGATTCCCGTGGGGATATGGGTCATCCGGACGGCGGAGGAAGTTTTGTTGACGTGCTGTCCGCCGGCACCGCTGGCCCGGTAATAATCCACCCGCACATCATCCATGTTCAGGTTCACTTCCACCGTTTCATCCAGTTCCGGCATCACATCCACAGCGGCAAAGGAGGTGTGCCGCCGGGCGTTGGCGTCAAAGGGAGAGATCCGTACCAGCCGGTGGACCCCCTTCTCGCTTTTCAGGTAGCCATAGGCATTGTGGCCCTGGACGGTCAGGGTGGCACTCTTGATCCCGGCTTCTTCCCCGGGGAGCACATCCAGCAGCTCCACAGTGAAACCCTTCTGTTCGGCGTACCGGGTGTACATCCGCAGCAGCATGTTGGTCCAGTCCTGGGCTTCCGTACCGCCGGCGCCGGCATGGAGGGTCAGGATGGCATTGTTGGCATCGTACTGGTCGCTGAGGAGCATGCCCAGTTCCAGATCCGCCAGGGTTTTCCGGGCGTTTTCCACTTCTTCCTCGATTTCGCCCTGGAGGCTGTCATCCTTTTCCTCCATGGCCATTTCCCACAGGGTCTCCACATCGTCCAGCCTGGCAGCCAGACCATGGTAGGTTTCCACTTCCGTTTTCAGGTTGTTGGCTTCCTGGGCCACGGTCTGGGCCTTGTCCGGATCATCCCAGAATCCGGGAGCCGCCATCTGGTGCTCCAGGTCTTCGATCCGTTCTTCCTTCTGAGCGATTTTCAGGCCGCCTTTCAGTTCTTCCAGTTTATCCTTCAGTTGGGTGATTGCCGGTTTCAATTCTTCCAGTAACAAGATTTTCCAGCCCTTTCTTTTCGAAATGTAAAATGGGAAAAACGAAGCCGGGTTTCCCAGCTCCGTTTGGTTCATCCGTTTTGCAGCTCCTGCCGTTTCCGCTTCGGGACCTGCTGCCCCGGAGCTCACTTATTTCCGGGGAGCCCCTTCCGGTCCGTGGACTTCCGCCGGAGCCTGGGCTCCTTCCGCAGTGCCGTCCACATTGGGGTTGTTCACGGAAGCGTTGGACAGGTGGTCTTCCACCGTGGGCTGGGTCACCACGTTCACCCGGTACATGTACCGGACCACATCGTCCACAATGGCTTCTTCATGCCTTCGAACATATCGTAGGCTTCGAACTTGTATTCCACCAGAGGATCCCGCTGGCCGTAGGCCCGGAGACCGATTCCTTCCCGCAGCGCATCCATGGCGTCCAGTGTTCCATCCAGTGGGTATCCACCACTTTCAGCATCACCAGGTTTTCCAGTTCCCGCATAATGGGAGCGGTGATGGCGGCTTCCCGTTCATCATAATAGCTGTGGGCCAGGCTGTGGAGATGTTCCTCCAGTTCTTCCCGGCTCATATTGGCCAGTTCATCCGCCTTCAGGCTGCCCTGGGGCGCATAGAATTCTTCCGCATACTTGATCAGAGACGGGATATCCCAGTCTTCGCTGTAGGCTTCCTTGGGAGCGTACATGTCCATGGTCCGGTCCACAATGTGGTCCGCCATGCCCAGGACCGTTTCCTTCAGGTCTGCCTTTTCCAGGATCTTCCGGCGCTGGTCGTAGATCACTTCCCGTTGTTCGTTCATCACATCGTCATATTCCAGCACGTGTTTCCGGATATCGAAGTTCCGGCTTTCCACTTTCTTCTGGGCATTTTCGATGGACCGGGTCACCAGCCGGTGTTCGATGGGTTCATCTTCGTCCATTCCCAGCTTGTCCATGATGCCGGAAATGTTGTCAGACCCGAACAGCCGCATCAGATCATCTTCCAGGGACAGGTAGAAACGGGTGGAACCCGGATCCCCCTGCCGGGCGCAGCGGCCCCGGAGCTGGTTGTCGATCCGGCGGGATTCGTGCCGTTCCGTACCGATGATGTGGAGACCGCCCAGTTCGGCCACCCCTTCTCCCAGGGTAATGTCCGTACCACGGCCGGCCATGTTGGTGGCAATGGTCACCGCCCCCATCTGACCGGCATCGGCCACGATCTCGGCTTCTTTTTCATGATACTTGGCGTTCAGCACATTGTGCTGGATGCCTTTTTTCTTCAGCATGGCGGAGAGCTCTTCGCTCTGGGCGATGGAGGTGGTCCCCACCAGCACCGGCCGTCCCACGGAATGGAGTTCCTCGATGGCCTTCACCACGGCCCGGTACTTGGCCTTCTTGGTCTTGTAGATCACATCCGGGTAGTCGATCCGGATATTGGGTTTGTTGGTGGGCACCACGTAAACGCTGAGCCCGTAGATTTTCTGGAATTCCTGTTCTTCCGTCTTGGCGGTACCGGTCATGCCGGAGAGTTTGTCGTACATCCGGAAGTAGTTCTGGAAGGTAATGGTAGCCAGGGTCTGGCTTTCCCGTTCCACCTTCACATGTTCCTTGGCTTCGATGGCCTGGTGCAACCCTTCGGAATACCGGCGGCCATACATGAGACGGCCGGTGAATTCGTCCACGATGATGACTTCTCCGTCCTTCACCACATAATCCCGGTCCGGACTCATCAGTGCCTTGGCCTTCAGGCTT
>ENA-OQIG01000853-OQIG01000853.1-human-gut-metagenome-genome-assembly--contig:-NODE-853-length-15531-cov-4.775318_pt1 | contig 15531 bp, 16 predicted proteins | sample MGYA00242576_ERZ504741 | MGnify/ENA primary metagenome ERZ504741 (study PRJEB26092, sample SAMD00036436) | human gut metagenome | host: Homo sapiens | study: EMG produced TPA metagenomics assembly of... | reverse complement strand
GTTTTTATGACCATTTTGGCATTAATGTGTTTGCCCGTACCTGTATTGGTATTAGGGGCCTCTATTTACTTGGTAGAATATGGCGCGTCGTGATAACCCTTTTGTTAGTGTTATCCGGATTGCAACTGAAACGCTCTCTGGGATTCCCTCCATTATCTATGGACTGTTTGGCGCTCTTTTCTTTGTTAAGTTTGCTCACATGGGACTTTCCTTGCTGTCAGGAGCTGTTACACTTAGTATCATGATTTTGCCACTGATTATGCGAACAACAGAAGAAGCTTTGCTTTCAGTACCAGACTCCTATCGTGAAGGGGCTTTTGCACTTGGGGCGGGTAAACTTAGGACAATTTTTAAAATTGTCCTTCCTAGCGCCATGCCAGGAATTTTTTCAGGAATTATTTTAGCGATTGGGCGAATTGTGGGAGAATCAGCCGCCTTGATTTTTACAGCAGGTACGGTTGCTGAAGTGGCGAAAAGTATTTTCAGTTCGTCACGGACTTTGGCTGTACATATGTATGCTATCTCAGGAGAGGGACTTTATGTCAATCAAACCTACGCTACAGCAGTGGTTCTCTTAGTATTAGTTATTATCATTAATCTAGTGTCAGGTTTGATTGCTAGACGATTAGGAAGTAAAACAAGCGATGAATAAAATAGAAATTAAAAATTTGGATCTCTACTACGGAGACTTCAAAGCTTTAAAAAACATTAATCTGGAAATTGCCAGCAATGAAATTACAGCTTTCATTGGTCCATCAGGATGTGGAAAATCGACCTTGCTAAAAAGTCTTAACCGAATGAATGACTTGGTGAAAAATTGCCGCATTACCGGAGAGGTCACATTAGATAAAGAAAATGTTTACCGTGATTTAGACATCAATGTCCTTCGTAAAAAAGTAGGTATGGTTTTCCAAAAACCCAATCCATTTCCGATGAGCATCTATGACAACATTGCCTTCGGGCCTAGAACTCACGGTATTCACAATAAAGTTCAATTGGATGAAATTGTGGAGCGTTCCTTAAAACAAGCCGCTATCTGGGACGAAGTCAAAGATCGCCTCAATAAATCTGCTCTTGGTATGTCTGGTGGTCAACAGCAACGGCTTTGCATTGCTAGAGCTTTGGCCATTGAACCTGAAGTTCTCCTCATGGATGAACCAACAAGTGCCTTAGATCCGATTTCAACAGCAAAAATTGAAGATTTGGTTATTGAACTCAAGAAAAAATATACTATCGTCATGGTGACCCACAACATGCAACAAGCTGTGCGGATTTCCGACAAGACGGCCTTCTTCTTATTGGGCGAAATTGTTGAGTACAATAAAACAAGCCAACTATTTTCAATGCCACAAGACGAACGCACAGAAAATTATATAACAGGGAGATTCGGATGATACGCTCAGCCTTTGAAAATCAACTGCATGCACTCAATACCAATTTAATTTTGATGGGGTCGTTATGTGAGGAAATTATTTCAAAATCCTTAATGCTCATCAGTGAAAATGATCAGCATCTGGTTAATGATGTTGGCAAAACTTATCAAAAAATTGAGCAGATGGAAAGAGATATTGAATCACAATGTCTTAAGTTACTGCTTCGTCAACAGCCGGTTGCCAAGGATTTGCGACGTATTTCAGCTGCTTTGAAAATGGTTTATGATATGAAGCGTATTGGTGCTCAATCTGCTGAAATTGTTGATATTATTGGTGATGGTCATGTTCATGAAGGAGCTGAGTTTCGTCATCTCAAGCAAATGGTCAAACACGTTGTCCATATGGTAACAGATAGTGTGGATGCCTTTGTCCATGATGATGAGACTTTAGCTTTAAAAGTTATCCAAAAAGATGTCACAGTGGATAAAGAATTTGATACAATAAAGGCAAGTTTAATTGCCCATATTGCTGAACTTGGAAATGATGGTGAATATACTATTGATGTTTTGATGATTGCCAAATATTTGGAAAGAATTGGTGACCATACCGTCAATGTCGCTAAGTGGGTAATTTTTTCAATCACTGGTGAACTGAATGGAGAAGAAACATGATTTACTGCGTTGAAGATGATGATGATATTCGAGACTGATGCTTTATACTTTACGAACAGCAGGGTTTGAGGCTCAGGGGTTTCCTGACTCCGTTCTATTTTGGAAAGCCATGGAAGAAGAGCAACCTAAGCTTATACTGTTAGATATCATGTTGCCTGTAGATGATGGATTGACCATTTTAAAATCCCTACGATCAAATGGTATGACAAAAGATATTCCAGTAATCATGACAACTGCTAAAGGAACAGAATTTGATAAAGTCAAAGGATTAGATTTGGGTGCCGATGATTATTTGGTTAAGCCGTTTGGTATGATGGAAATGATTTCTCGCATCAAAGCAGTTCTCAGACGTACATCCAATCAGGAACAGGAAACTCATTTGACAATAAAAACCTCTCTCTGGATGCAAAGAATTACACGGTTAGAAATAATGGACAAAAAATCGAATTAACTTTGAAAGAATTTGATCTGCTATCTTTATTGATGTTAAATCCTGGCCGTGTTTTTACGCGGCAAGAACTTTTGGATAAAGTTTGGGGAGAACACTTTATCGGAGAAACACGGACAGTTGATGTTCATATTGGAACCCTTCGTATGAAGCTTGGAGATGCTAGTCATCTGATTAAGACAGTTCGTGGTGTTGGTTATCGTTTGGAGGTAACAGATGATTAAGAAAATCTTTCGTTCAACTTTTTTTGCCACGCTAGGTGTTCTTCTTGTAACTCTATTTATGGTTGTTGGCTTGCTTTATGGCTACTTTACTCAAGTACAAAAGGAACAGTTGCAGACAGAGACAGCCTTAGCTGCTCAAGGGGTTTCTCTGGAAGGCCAAGATTATTTTAATGAGCTCAAGATGTCAAATGTCAGAATCACTTGGGTTGACAATCAAGGAAAAGTTCTCTATGATAATGAGTCTGATGCACAGATCATGGACAATCATGCTAATAGAGAAGAAATCAAAGAAGCTTTGAAAGATGGTTACGGTGAGAGTGTTAGATACTCGAAAACCTTAACCACTCAGTCACTTTATTCTGCTCAGCGCTTGGATAATGGAACCGTTATTCGCTTATCTGTTACTAGACACAGTATTTTAGTGCTTTTATTTCGTATGTTCCAGCCTTTGGTTCTTATTCTTGTATTGGCCTTCTTACTCTCTCTGTGGCTTTCACACTCTATTGCTAAGAGTATTGTGTTACCATTGAATCGACTGGATCTTGACCATCCGCTTGAAAATGATGCTTATGAAGAAATTTCACCCCTTCTAAGACGGATTGCCAGACATCAAAAGGAAGTCACTGAGCGGGAAGTTGTGATAGAACAACGTCAATCAGAATTTGATACCATTATTTCTAAAATTAAAGAAGGTATGATTTTGTTAGACAATAACTGTCGTATCATCAGTATCAACCAAGCAGCACAGGATATTTTGCAGACTGATCAAACTTGTTTGGGTAAAGATATGTTGCAAATTCTCCGTAACCTGTCACTAAATAATTGGCTAGAAAAAGGTCTTCAGGGTCGCAAACAAGAAGGGATTTTGCAATTAGATGACGCGCATTACAAAGTTATGGTACGTCCTATTCACTCTGAGGATAAGGTGACTGGTTTAGCAATTCTTTTCTTTGATGTTACAGAGCAACTTCAGGCAGAGCAGCTGCGCCGCGAATTTACGGCAAACGTTTCTCATGAACTGAAAACGCCGTTACATTTGATTTCTGGATATTCTGAAATGCTGGCTAGTGATGTTGTTGCGCAAAAAGATGTTCCACAATTCGCTGAGAAAATCCACAGTGAGTCTCAACGTATGATCCAATTGGTAGAAGATATTATTAAACTGTCACATCTTGATGAGTCAGAAGAGTTAGCTATGGAACCCGTCAATCTCTATCAGATATCAGAGGAAGTTTTAGATAGTTTATCTGCTAAGGCAAATGAACGTCATATCAACTTGCATTTATTAGGGGAACCAGCTTATATTACTGGTAACCATGCCCTTATTCATTCTTTGATTTATAATCTTTGTGATAATGCTATCATCTATAACCGTGATAAGGGGGATGTGACTGTCGATATCACCTCGAATGAGGACGATATTGTTCTGACAGTACAGGATACTGGAGTTGGTATCGCCAAAGATGAGCAGGAACGCATTTTTGAGCGTTTCTATCGAGTTGATAAGAGTCGCTCGAAGAAGTTGGGTGGCACTGGTTTGGGGCTCTCCATTGTTAAGCACGCAGTCAATCAACATCATGCTGATATTAAGGTGGAAAGTCAGCTAGGATTAGGAACTAAAATGACTGTGACCTTTTATAAATAACCCTCTTTGAAAATTAAACCCAGACGTTTGTGACTTGATTTGAGGTGTGAAAATCTTCAACGGAAGTTTTTAGCTTATTATTCCAAATTATAAAATAACGGAGTTTTATCTGAATCTACGTCACCCAGTCTAATTTTGATTTTCGTTGAGTATAAAAACACAAAAACCTCCTCTTGTTCATAAGATATAGAGGAGGTTTTTGTATGAGATGATATTCTTTGATTTTTTAAAGTAAGCAGGGGTCTTATTAAAATTTGTAAACCTATGTGATAGATTAGAAAGGATTTTTTCTTCTAAGAATGATAGGAGGATGCTTATGTGTCAAAGCCTCACGTTATTCTCTATAGGAATTTCCAAATTTGATTTGTCTAAATCAACTGTCAAAATGTAATTGCTATTGTCACGGATAGTGTGCTCAAAGTCTGTTGTGTAGAGAAGTACGCGGAGAGTGTCGCCTTTTTTCAATTTGTAGATGCTTGGTTGAAGGGTGAAATCAATGGTCATCCATTCATTGGCAGGGATATCTTCAATTGTTAACAAATCTGTACGATTTTGAAGATTTAGAACACCTTTTGTGATGACACGTTCTCTGGTTTTGGTAAATGGCAATTCTTTGAGAGCTTCACGTGAGAAATTGCGTCCATTATCAATAGCGTATAAATCAAGTACAGAAGGAACATCTTTAAAACGTTTCTTTTCGCCATAGTCTAAGACTTGGGCAGACAGAATTCCTTTATTTTCACTAGATTTGACGGTTAGATGTAGAGTGATTTGCCCATTGATATGGTAATCGTGTTCAATTGGTAAATCGAGGCAAATGGCATTTGCTTTTCCAGTAAATAACTCACTCTTGAAAGTTCTGAAATTCTTGCTATAACGTTCAAATTCAGCTTTGGCGTAATGATTGTCAATGATTTTTTGGTCTGTACCAAGGGCTAAAGTTGATTGATTGTTACTGCCAAATTCAGCTAAGCTTGTCCAAGCTTGTTCTTGGCTATTATCTTGCCAGATAAGTGTTGGCAAAACGAAATGATTATCTTGACCTAAGAGTTTTTGAGAGAGCAAAGCATTCATACTTTCACGAAAATCAATAGATTGCCAGTTGTGCATGTAGACATGTTCTCCATTGTGAAGGAAGGCATGCTTTTCAACAGAGCTTGGCAATGCGTTAAAAATGTTAAAAATGTGACGCGGTTTAACGTTCCAGTCTTGAAGACCATGTGTGTAAACACAAGTGGCTTTCACTTTATCAGCATGAGGAAGATAGTTACGGTCATGCCAGAACTGATTATAATCACCAGAAGTACGATCAAGTTCTGAAGATTGTTCATCTAAAAGTTCTTGATAGTGTGCGTTGTTACGGAGATAATCACCAGAAAGCAAATTACGTGAGTAAGTCAATTCGGTAAGGACATCGAGGTCTTCACCAGGGTAACCACCAGGCTGCAGACAAGACCATTTTCACGGTAGTAGTCATACCAAGACGAAATAGCTGATTCGGCAATGATGACTTTTAGTCCTTCAACACCGGTTGTGGCAAGGGCAGTTGACATAGTTCCGAGATAAGATTTACCAGTGGTACAAACTAAACCATTTGACCAATCAGCTAGCACTGTTTGATCACGACGGTGGCTAGAAAAGGCGATTGCTCTGCCATTTAACCAATCGATAACAGCTTTAAAACTTTCTACCTGAGCGTAGTCACCACTTGTCATAAAACCATTTGAACCAGCAGTCCCTACTCCTGAAACGTAAATATTTGCAAATCCACGAGCTAAGAAATAGTCATTCAAGGTATAAGGATCGATAAAGCTAAAACTTTCTTCAGCATCACCGACTGGAAGGTCTAGCTCAGGAGTTTCAAGTGGCTCGAAGTTACGTGTCTCCACACTGATTTTACCTGCTTGCTTGATAGCTAAGTTGCCTTCCATTTTGTAAAGTTTTTTATCGTTAGCAACGATATTTGTCCCTTCGTGATAAGGCTAGCAGTCATCATTGTTGGTACTTTGTGGCTAGTTTTAGGACGAATGATATTAACTTTAACCAAATCTAATTGACAGTCATTGTCAGTATCAAGCGGAGCTTGTACATAAACAACTTCACGAATTAAATCATTTGTATTAAAGGTTGCTAAAGATTTACCATTGAAAAAATGATAATCATTATCAACTGGGATAAGTCCTTTACTAATCAAGTCATCAAGCAAAGTCATACCATTTTTTTGACGACTAAGAAGAAGCTGGTAAAGTGCCTCGATGATGTGACCTTTTTGGTAATTGATTGGAAAATCGATTTTCTCTAAAAAGTCAGTTGTATCTGTAAAATCAACGTGTGGTGTGAATCCGAGTAATTGAAGGGTGATGGTATAAAAAATATCTGCCGTTAGAGGACGATCAGATTTAAAAAATGTCAGTAAATCTGTCTCAAAATCTGCAATAAGGTTGTGAAGTGGGTAATCCGTGTCTTTATAATTAAAGAAAATCTTACGACAGAAGTGCTCCAGTGTCTCTTTATCAGATTGACGTTTGTTAAGCTCAAATCCAAGAGCTTGTAATTCTTGTTCACAAGTATCGGCAGGCCTTGGTATGTAAGAGAATTGGTTATATTTCATGAAAATTTCTCCTTCTAAAAGTAAACGTTTTAATTTTACAGATAACCTTTACATTATCTATTATACTTGATAAAATGTTAGTTGTCTAAGCTATATTTTTTTTGGAGGAAACAAAAAGACATGGACTTTTCATGGACTGTGAAATACATCACAGAATTTATCGGGACAGCTTTACTCATCATTCTTGGTAATGGTGCAGTTGCTAATGTGGAACTTAAGGGGACAAAAGGGAATAACTCTGGGTGGGTTATCATCGCACTTGGGTATGGTTTTGGTGTTATGATTCCTGCACTCATGTTTGGTAACGTTTCAGGTAACCACATTAATCCAGCCTTCACACTTGCACTTGCAGTTTCAGGTTTGTTTGACTGGTCACACGTTCCACAGTACATCATTGCTCAATTACTTGGTGCAATGTTTGGTCAATTGCTTGTCGTTATGACACACAAGCCATACTACCTTAAAACTGAAAATCCAAATGCTATCCTTGGTTCATTCTCAACTATCTCAGCTGTTGACGACGGTACAAAAGAAAGTCACAAAGCTGCTTGGATTAATGGTTTCTTGAATGAGTTCTTAGGTTCATTCGTACTTTTCTTCGGTGCTATGGCACTTACTAAAAACTACTTCGGTGCAGAATTAGTTGCAAAATTGACTGCTGTAGGTTATGATGCTTCTACAGCTGCAACTCAAGTTGCTCCTTTCACTACAGGTTCACTTGCTGTTGCTCACTTAGGACTTGGTTTCCTTGTAATGACACTTGTTGCATCACTTGGTGGTCCTACTGGTCCTGGTCTTAACCCTGCACGTGATCTTGGTCCACGTATCGTCCATGCGTTGCTTCCAAAATCAATTCTTGGTGAATACAAAGGCGATTCTAAATGGTGGTATTCATGGGTACCAGTTGTAGCTCCAATCCTTGCTGGTGTAGCTGCAGTTGCCTTGTTCAAATTCTTATACCTATAAGATAATCAGATAATAAACCAGAAAAGAACCTTCGGGTTCTTTTTTATTATGCCAGGAGAGCATAATTTCTTGTCAAACTGACCATTTTTTTCTAAAATAGAAAAGACCCGGTCCTTATTTTTGTAAAAACTTGTACAACATAATCTAACAAAAAACACTGTGAGGAGATAATTATGACTTTATTTAACGGAGTCACGTTTAGGCATCCCGTTTTACGTATCAACAATCGTGATCATAACATCGATTTTTATCAAAAATTAGGCTTTAAGTTAGTGAATGAAGAAAATGCTATTGCTGTATTTTCAACAAAACAACGAAATGCTCATTTTGTCATTGAAGAATCACCAGCACCAGATACTTGTGCTGTTGAAGGTGACAAAAAGATTAATAGAATTGTCGTTAAAATTCCTAAAGCAGCTGAAATTGAAGGTATTTTAGGTAACGGCATCGATGTGGAACGACTTTTCAAAGGTAAACGTGGTTATGCTTTTGAAACAGTATCTCCAGAAGGTGACCTTTTCCTCTTGCATTCAGAAGATAACATCCATGAATTAAGAGAAATTGAGAACAAAACATTTCCTGAAAATGATGATTTAAAAGAAGTTTCTGAGTTCCATTTTGAAAGTTTGACACTAAATGTTGCTGACAAAGCTGGCACACAAGCCTTTTATCAAACCGTATTCGGAGGTAAATTGCCGTTAGATCTTCAGTTTGAACAAGGAAATGGAGCAAATTTAACTGTTGATCCTCAAAAAACATGGGATTTAGAAATCCTAGAATTTAAGGTTCCTAAGAACTACAATCTTAAAGCTTTGGCTGATTATTTAGAGGCTAAAGGACAATCTATCTATTAGATAAAAAAGAAAGTGTTTTGGTTCTTTCAGATCCTAGTCAAGTTGAAATTTGGTTTATCAAATGACAGATTTGCTAGACATTATCAATGATCAAATTGATCGCAATATTTATCATGGAGCTAGTTTAGCTCTTTTTAAAGACAATCAATGGACAGAGCATTATATTGGAACGATTGATGGTAAGGCTCCTGTTGTTCCTGATTTAATTTATGATTTGGCCTCTGTATCTAAGGTTGTTGGTGTCGGAACGGTTCTTATTTCGCTCGTTCGCGAAGGAAAGTTGGATATTGATGCGCCACTTAAGCAGTACTATCCTGATTTTCATGAGGAAAAACTGACGCTTCGCCAGCTCTTAACACATAGCAGTGGAATTAATCCTTTTATTCCGAATCGTGATGCACTTAACGCCAAGGAGTTAAAAGAGGCTATTAATCACATTACGGTAGAAGATAAAAAAGATTTCTTGTACACAGATATTAACTTTTTATTACTTGGTTTCATGTTAGAAGGTATTTTTGGGAAATCTTTAGATGGGATTTTCAAAGAAACTGTCTTTGAACCTTTTGACATGACTAAGACAGGTTTTGGACCAGTTAAAGGTGCTGTGCCAACGGTAGCAGGGATTTCTGACGGAGTTGTCCATGACCCTAAAGCTAAGGTGCTTAAAAATCACGCTGGCTCAGCTGGGCTATTTTCTAATCTAGCTGATCTTGAAAAGCTGTGTCAGCATTATCTGACGGATGATTTTGCGAGTGATATTTGGCAAAACTTTAGTCATGCTAATAAGGAACGTTCACTTGCTTGGAATAAAGAAGGAGATTGGCTAGACCACACGGGTTATACGGGGACTTATGTGGCTAGTAACCATAAAGAGCAAAAAGCGGCTATTTTCTTAACTAATAGGACCTATTCTTACGATGACCGTCCGCTTTGGATTAAAGAACGTCAGAAAATTTCTAACTGGATTCAGGAAAATTTTTAAAAAGATTGCTATTATTGTGAAAACGTTTTAATTTTTCTCGGCTTTTTTAGCGTGAAAGTGCTATAATGAAAGTAACCAGAGAAAGGAGGATAAGGTTATGGCAGATGTACTTACTGTTGTTTTCAATATTGAAAGTGAAGCTTATCAAGCATTTTCAGAATTAAAAGCTTTCAAGCAAGACAACCACACCCAAATCGCACAAATTGCCTTGGTCAAGAATGAAAATGGTAAAATCACTATCAAAGATTCTGTTGATTTCGATGACACCAGCCGTGAATATGCAACGATTGGTGGCATTGTTGGTGGTTTGATTGGTATCTTGAGTGGACCAATTGGTGTTATTCTCGGCTATGGTATCGGAAGTCTTGCTGGTGCTGCAAGTGGTAGTATGACAGACGCTACTGACAATAGCTTGATTGAAGAAGTGACAACTAAGTTACTTGATGGCGATGTTGCTGTTATTGCTTTGGTGCATGAAGAGGACGAAAATATATTGAACCATGTCTTTGCTCCTTATAAGATTAATATTATGCGTTGGGATGCTGTTGCCCTTGCTCGTGAAGTTGAACTTGCAGGTCAAGTTCAAGATGAACTTTATGATAAGGTTCAAGAAGACATGAATGAACGTCGTGTCAATCATTTAAAAGAGCAGGGAAATGATATTGCAGAAGCCATTAAGGCTAAATTCCGTCGCTTAAGAGGAAAAGAATAGTCCTAAGCAGTCAGATATACTATTCATCTCTAAACAGTGAAAATAAACACTCTTGACTTTTGGTCAGGAGTTGCTTTTTTATTTTATAAAGTTTTCATCATACTGATATGTTGGATGCCTGCTTCCTCAAATTCTTCACCAAAAGGAATAAAGCCAAGTTTATCGTAAAAGCCTTTTGCTGTTAACTGCGCATGAAGAATCATTTCTTTAAATCCTTGTTGTTTACAAAAAGTGATGACTTCTTCTAGAAGGTGTTTTCCCAAATGCTTTCCTTGTTGGTCAGGAAGAACAGCCATGCGCTGCAAGGTGGCTTTGCTGTGGTCTTGATTTGGCAAAATACGGCAGGTAGCGACAGCATTTCCTAAGTCATTATAAAGAACAAAATGCAGGCAATAAGCTTCGTTTTCATCGATTTCAAGAGATAAAGGAACGCCTTGGCCTTTTACAAAAACGATTTGACGGATTTTCATGGCATCTAAATAGGTGTTTGAAAGTGTGTTTCTGGTTTGTTTGATTTTCATAGCTCTATTTTAAGGACAAAAAAAGACTCTGTCAACTGACAAAGTCTTTTTCGATATTTATTATTTAGCAGCAACAGTTTCAGCAACATCATCCATTGAAAGAACTTCGTGGAAGACGCGTTGTGTCAATTCTGTCTTTTGTTCTTTAGTAAGGTATTTAGTGTTGACACAGTAACCTGAGATACGAACGATAACATCTTCACCATTCATAATCTTGTCATAAACATCTTTAAGGTCCATGACGTTCAAGTTAACGTGTTGTCCACCGTTTTCGAAGTAACCATCAAGGATAGTTACCAAGTTATCAACTTGTTCATCAAATGTCTTACCAAGAGCGCGTGGAGAAACTTGAGTTGTAAGTGAGATACCGTCTGCAGCATATGAGAAGTCAAGGCTTGCAAGAGAGTTCAAGTTTTGCAACCAACCACCACGAGCTTTGTTAGATGGATTGGCACCTGGTGAGAAGAATTCAAGTTTAGAAAGGTTTACGGTACCATCTTCGTTGAGGTAAACACCTTTGTGAACTGGAGAGTTACCAGTTTGTTTAGAGTAAGCGACGTTTGAAGTGATTGTAAGAAGTGATACAGTAGCTTCAGCGTTCTTGTAAAGTTCGTGGCTACGAAGACGAGTAGTGTAAGCTTCTACCAACCATTCAGCAAGTTCGTTAGAACGAGGATCATCTTCACCCCAACGAGGGAAGTCACCAGTTGTTTCGTAGTCGCAAATGTAACCATCTTCGTCACGGATTGGTTTAACAGTAGCGTATTTGATTGCTGACAAAGTATCAACGGTATTAGCGAAACCACAGATACCGAATCCCATGTTGGCACGTTGTTTAGTTGGCAAGAATGCCATTTGAACAGCTTCGTAGTTGTATTTATCAGTCATGTAGTGAATGATGTTAAGGGCATCTACGTAAGTTGAAGTCAACCAATCAAGAGATTTTTCAAAGTTAGCTTTGACCGTTTCGAAATCAAGGATTTCGTCACGAACTGGTTCGATGTCAAATACTTTGTAGTCTTTGTGAACATCATCGTAACCACCGTTCAAACCAGTAAGAAGAGCTTTAAGGACGTTTACACGAGCACCAAAGTATTGGATGTTGTGACGTTGTTCTTCGTTTTCTGGGTCAAGTGGTGATACGCAACATGAGATACACGACATTTCACCGTAACCATCTTTAGCCATTGTTGTCACACCCTCGTATTGGATTGAAGAGTGTTTGTGTGACATTTTCATACAGTAGCGACGGAATGAATATGGCAATTTATCAGTCCAAAGAACTGTCAAGTTTGGTTCTGGAGCGTTACCGATATTATCAAGTGTGTGCAAGAAACGGTAGTCCATTTTAGTAACACGGTGACGACCGTCAGCACCCATACCAGCCATAGATGTAGTGATGAATGTTGGGTCACCAGAGTAAAGTTCGTCGTAAGCTTTAGTACGAGCAAATTTTACAGTACGAAGTTTCAAGACAAAGTCATCGACAAATTCTTGGATTTCTGATTCTGTGAAAGTACCACGAGCAAGGTCACGTTCAGCAAAGATATCAAGAACGATTGGCACACGTCCAAGAGAAGTAGCAGCACCGTTGATAACACGACATACGGCCATGAAGGCGATGTTTACCCATTGGATAGCTTCTTTAACGTTCATGGCTGGTTTACGGACATCAACACCGTAAAGGTCACCAAGTTTAACAACTTCACCAAGAGCTTGGTATTGCATGTTAACTTCTTCGCGAAGACGAATAGATTCTTCGTCGATTTCTGTGATAGCGTTCCAGTCGTTAACTTTTTCTTGCATCAAGTAGTCTGCACCATAAAGAGCAAGACGAGCATAAACACCGATGATACGTCCGCGTGAGTAAGCATCTGGAAGACCAGTTACTGTGTGAGCGTGACGGGCACGGCGGATATTAGATGTATAAGCGAGGAAAATTCCGTCATTTACTGTAGTAGTGTATTTTGTGAAAATTTCATGAACAGCAGGATCTGGTTCATAACCATGTTCTTTAAGTGCTGTTTCTGCCATACGGATACCACCTTTTGGCATGAAATTCAATTTGAATAACTCATCATTTTGAATACCGTAGATTAATTCATCGTCTTTTGAAATATAGCCGGCAGGAATATCTGCGATTGATGTTGGACGAGTGTCCATTGGGAAACGCGTTGCTTCGTATTTAGCTTTAGTGTCTTCAATGATTTTCTTGATTTTAAGAGAGCGTTCAGTAGCTGGCGCTAAGAAGCTTTCATCACCATCATATGGTGTGTAGTTAGCTTGAACGAAGCGAGAAACGCTGGCTTTTTCTTTCCAGTCAGTACCTTTAAAGCCTTCCCAGGCTTTTTCAAAAACATCTGCATTTGTTTTAACAGTCGCCATAATGAGATTTCTCCTTAAATTCTAGTAACAAGTCATCTGTTACATTTACAAGTATAAGTGTAGCACAAAGGAAGCGTTTTCCCAAGCAAAAAAATTGGAAAAAACAAGAATCTTTTCTAGTACAGTTTTAAAAACTAAGATAACTGTACTAGAAAATTGTAAGTTTTGCTTGAGAGCAATGAAAATTGTTATAATAGAGTCAGAAAGGACTGGATGATGCTTATTTTTCCATTAATTAATGACACTTCTCGAAAAATTATTCACATTGATATGGATGCCTTTTTTGCATCAGTAGAAGAAAGGGATAATCCAGACCTCAAAGGAAAGCCTGTGATTATCGGCTCTGATCCGCGTAAGACGGGTGGACGAGGCGTCGTATCGACATGTAACTATGAAGCCAGAAAATTCGGCGTTCATTCGGCTATGTCTTCAAAAGACGCTTATGAACGTTGTCCACAGGCTATTTTTATTTCTGGAAATTATCAGAAATACCGAGAAATAGGAATGCAAATTCGTGAGATTTTCAGACGTTACACTGATCTTGTTGAGCCCATGTCGATTGATGAGGCTTACTTGGATGTGACTGAAAATAAACTCGGCATCAAGTCAGCGATTAAAATTGCTAAAATGATTCAATATGATATTTGGCAAGAAGTTCACCTGACTTGTTCAGCCGGTGTCTCTTATAACAAATTTCTAGCTAAACTAGCTTCGGATTATGATAAACCGAAAGGTTTAATCTTAGTATTGCCAGAAGATGCGCAGGATTTTTTGAAAAAATTATCAATTGAAAAATTTCATGGTGTTGGTAAAAAATCGGTTGAAAAACTACATCAAATGAGTGTTTTTACGGGGGCGGATTTATTAGAAATACCAGAGATGACCTTGATTGATCATTTCGGGCGCTTTGGTTATGATTTGTACCACAAAGCGCGAGGTATTTCAAATTCACCAGTCAGACCCAATCGTATTCGAAAATCTATTGGGAGTGAACGGACCTATAGTAAATTACTGTACGAGGATGCTGATATTAAGTCGGAGATTTCAAAAAATACACGTCGAGTTGTGGACAGTTTAATGCGAAATAATAAAGTTGGTCGCACTGTCGTTTTGAAGGTTCGATACGCGGATTTTTCGACTTTAACCAAGCGTAAAACACTAGATGATGTCACCAATGATTTTGAGGTGATTGACCAAGCTGCTCATGCGCTATTTGACAGTTTAGAAGAATCAAAATCTGGTGTGCGTCTTCTTGGGGTTACTATCACGGGATTAGAAGATAATATTCGTCCATTAAATCTCTTTTAAAAATTAAAGTACCGTCTTAGCTCAAGGTCTGAGACGGTATTTGATTTCTTAAAAGTTTATTGATTAACACTTTCAGAATCAGTCTCATCGTCTTCTTTGTCTAATAGCTGCGCTGCTTTGTTGTACACATAAGAATAAAGTCCCAAAAAGACAAGTGGCAAAACGATATTGAATGGTGAAAGTGGGATATTAAGATATACAGTCAAGGCAAAGCTTGCAAGATTGTAAACAACAGTATAAATCAAGGCAATGCGGTAAGGTGATAAACTTGGAGCATTGTCTTTGATTTTTGATAAGTTTTTGAATGCTAAAACAGCTACAATGATGTTAACTACAAGAGCGATAACAGCAATAATAACGTTGCCAACATTAGTAGTAGCTTCAAGAACCTTGATTTTTTCAGCATCAAGTTGTTCTTTAAAGGTATCAAAGTTATCAACTAAGACATAATAGCTAATAATACTCCAAACCTTACTTAAAGCAGCAAGAACATTTACCCAAGCGATAAAAAGCGTCCAAGAACGCAAAGATTGACGAATTTTTTCATCAGAAACTATTTCAAACCTCCTAAAAACAATGGTAATCCTATTATGATAGTACAGATATTATAACACAATTTCCTTATATGTAAACACTTTTCTATCAAGAGATGTTACATCAAGAAACCCTTTAGTTTCAAGGATTAAATCGTTTTAAGTCTCTAAATATTTTAAGTATAAAGCTATTCTATCATCTAAAATTTATATTTATACAAAATAAATACAATAAGAAAAACTAGGAATTTAATGGCTAAAAAATACCTAGTTTTTTTAATTTATTATTTTTTGAAAA
>ENA-OQIG01000852-OQIG01000852.1-human-gut-metagenome-genome-assembly--contig:-NODE-852-length-15543-cov-5.825376_pt1 | contig 15543 bp, 16 predicted proteins | sample MGYA00242576_ERZ504741 | MGnify/ENA primary metagenome ERZ504741 (study PRJEB26092, sample SAMD00036436) | human gut metagenome | host: Homo sapiens | study: EMG produced TPA metagenomics assembly of... | reverse complement strand
GAAGATTGAAATTATTTCTGAGTCATCCGGTTGCTATGCTTTCAGACATTCAGGTGTTAGTTATGCGATTCTTGTTAAGGGGCAGAGAGAGAGTATTGAGGCGAACACCAGAGAGTGTGTGGAAGCGGTTCAAAAGATTATGGAGGAAACCAGTAAGGATGTGGACTGGTTTGTTGCTGTAGGGGAAGAGGCGGATCGTCTGAGTAAGATTAAGCAGAGTTATCATACTGCGACGAGAGCTTATGCGTTTCGTTATCTTTATGATGGACATATTCTTTATTATAATATGCTTGAACAGGCAAGGGAAAATTCAGCAGATTCGTCGAAGGCAGAGGCGGTTCAGTTAAAGAGTGTGAATGTCAATGCGCTTAATCCTGAAATTCTGCAGAAATTTCTGAGTAGTGGTCTGGAAGAGGAAGTTAGCAGTTTTGTGCATGACTATTTCCATGCGATCGGGCAGGAGCCAATGGAGTCTTTGGTGTTCCGGAATTATGTGGTTTTGAATATTCGCTTTTCGGTATTGTCATTTTTAAAAAAGATGGGATATGACGATACAGAGTTGTCTAAGGAAGAGACGGATGATATTGTGGCAAAGACCAGCCAGTCTACAGAGGAATCTATTGCTTATGCAGAGGATATTCTCAAGAGAGCGATTGAGATTCGTGATGAAAATGCCGGAAATCAGAATCGGAACGTTTTGAAGCAGGCGGTGGATTTTATTGATGGACATTATATGGATGAGGAGATTTCTCTGAATAAGGTTGCGCATGTGGCAAATGTCAGTGCGAATCATTTCAGTGCGTTGTTCAGCCAGAATATGGGACAGACCTTTATTGAATATCTGACTTCCCTGCGCATGAATAAAGCGAAAGAATTACTTCGCTGTACGGCGAAACGTTCGAGTGAGATAGCGGGAGAGATAGGATATAAGGATGCGCATTATTTCAGCTATCTTTTTAAGAAAACGCAGAAGATGACTCCGAGCGAATATCGTAAAACGAGAGGAGAAGTCTGATTCATGAGGCAAAAGCAGGAGAAGCTGGAAACCAAGATGAAGTGGATGCTTCTGAGCACTATGATCCCTATGGCAATCCTGATCATAGTGCTTCTTCTTTTTTTCTGGCATTATACAAATGAATATAATCAATTATCCAATAATCTGGCAGTCAGTGCGGAATATAATGCGAATTATAAGAATTCCAATAATGATATGAGTTTTAAAGATGAGGTAGATATGGATATCTACTATGTGACGATCGGACGAAAGGGAAAAGACGGGCTTCCGACAGAGCAGGTTAAGAGAGCGATTGATACCGTAGAAAAGCTGAAAAAAACCACAAAGAAAGAAGAGAGTTTACGTTCTCTTAAATATCTGACGAATTATCTGAAAAATCTTCAGAAGCGGATGAATCAGCTTCTTGACATAAAGGATTATCAGCAGCGACAGGAATTTATGGCGAATAATACGGAAATCCTGACAACGCTTTTTGAGAAAGAGATGCAGAATTATATTTATCAGGAAGCTACCCAGCTTGTGCAGGTGGAGTCTCAGCTTGCAGGAAATGTCCGGCTGACGATTCTGACGATGTGTGCGGCGATTCTTATTGCAACCTGTATTCTGATGAGACGATCTTTCCGTCTGACTTATAGCATTACAAAGCCGATTTCCGAGATCCTTCATAATATTAAGAAGGTGGGAAAAGGAGAATACAAGACAATTAATAAAGTTCCCGCGGATTGTATCGAGATTCAGGAACTGGATGCAGGTACCAGAAAGATGGCGGGAAGAATCGAAGGGCTTCTGGAAAATGTGCGCAAGGAGCAGGATGCGCAGCATCTGACAGAACTGCAGCTGCTTCAGGCGCAGGTGAATCCGCATTTCTTGTATAATACGCTGGATACGATCGTGTGGCTGGTAGAGGGGGGAATGCAGCAGGATGCGGTAGATATGATCACAAGCCTGTCTGTTTTTTTCCGGACTTCTCTTTCTAAGGGAAATGATATTATTCCGTTGTCTGAGGAAGAGCGTCATACATTGAGTTATCTGGAGATTCAACAATCCAGATACAGGGATATTATGGAGTTTGAGATTAATATTCCGCCGGAACTGGATGGTGTTATGATACCGAAGCTTACTTTGCAGCCTCTTGCGGAGAATGCGCTTTATCATGGAATTAAGAATAAGCGTGGAAAAGGTAAGATTCTTATCGAGGGATTTGACCTGGATGAGGATAATATGATGCTCAGGGTTACAGATAATGGACAGGGAATGACGCCGGAGCGTCTTCATGAAGTACAGGAGGCAATCCGCACTGGTGAGAGAGCGGGATTTGGACTTGCTGCGGTTTCGGAGAGAATCAAGCTTTATTATGGACCTGGTTATGGACTGAAGATTTCCTCGACAGAAGGCGAGGGGACAGTGATGGAAGTGTATATGGCGAAGAAGATTAACCTTAATAAGTGAGATAATGTTGAGTTATGCAATATGAATATAAAATCGGGTAAAACAATCAATGCTGTATTTAGAATGCCAATAAAAAAACCAACTTCTGGAATAAAAAAACAAACTTTGTATAAATTATGAACAAAATATGATAGAAGAATAAACTTTTTGCGGAAAATATTCTATGGAATTTTCCTGGATTTTTACTATAATAAAGACATCTTAAATGAATCGGGAGGATTTACAAAATGAAGAAAAAAATCGTGTCAGCTTTATTAACAGCAACTATGGTATGCGGTATGTGCGTAGTTCCTACAGTGGGTGTAGCAGCAGCGGACGACACAATCACAGTTGGTTTTTCACAGGTAGGTGCAGAATCTGACTGGCGTACAGCAAATACAGAATCCATGAAATCCACATTCAGCGAAGAGAACGGATACAACTTAATCTTCGACGATGCACAGCAGAAACAGGAAAACCAGTTAACAGCAATCCGTAACTTCATCCAGCAGGAAGTTGATTATATCGTGCTTGCTCCTGTAACAGAAACAGGTTGGGATACAGTACTTCAGGAAGCTAAAGATGCAGGAATCCCTGTAATCATCGTAGACCGTATGGTTGATGTATCTGATGACAGCCTTTATACAGCATGGGTTGGCTCAAACTTCAAACTTGAAGGTCAGAAAGCTATGGCATGGCTGGATGCATATCTGGAAGCAAAGGGACGTGGAGATGAAGAAATAAATCTTGTTGATATCCAGGGAACCATCGGTGCATCTGCTCAGATCGGACGTACACAGGGATTTGACGATGCGGTAGAGGCTCATGACAACTGGACAACACTTGCACAGCAGTCAGGTGAATTTACACAGGCCAAAGGTCAGGAAGTTATGGAATCTATCCTGAAACAGAGCGGTGATGACATTGATGTTGTTTACTGTGAGAATGATAACGAAGCATTTGGTGCAATTGATGCCATCGAAGCAGCTGGTTATGAGGTTGGTGGAGAAGAAGACCAGATCCTTGTAATGTCCTTCGATACAACAAACGCTGGTCTTACAGATACATTAAGCGGAAAGATCACACTGGATACAGAGTGTAACCCATTACACGGACCACGTGTACAGGAAATCATCGAGAAGCTTGAAGCTGGCGAAGAGGTTGACAAACAGGCTTATGTAGATGAAGAAATGTTTGCAGCTGATGATACAGTTACATCTATCAAAGTTGACGACGCTGACTATGAAGTAACAACTATTACACAGGACATCATTGATGGACGTGCATATTAATTATTAGTGTAAATCCGGAGCGTGGTTCATAATTCGGAGAAACCCGGGTTGCGGACCACGCTACCTTTATGCCATGAATTAACCCGCTTTGCTGAAAAAAATTCAGCGATGAGGGGTAAAAACCAGTATAGAAAGCAGGTGGAAAGATTATGGAACAAAATGTAGTATTGGAGATGCGCGATATTTCCAAAAATTTCACTGGCGTTCGTGCCCTTTCCCATGTGGACTTTACCCTTCGTAAAGGTGAGATCCACGCACTGATGGGTGAGAACGGTGCAGGTAAATCAACACTGATCAAGGTGCTGACCGGTGTTCACGAATTTGAAAGCGGTTCTATTCATATGGCCGGAAACAGCAATGCAATTTTAAATCATTCTCCGCAGGAGGCACAGGCAAACGGTATCAGTACAGTGTACCAGGAAGTAAACCTTTGCCCGAACTTGACTGTAGCTGAGAATTTATTTATCGGCAGAGAGCCGAGAAAGATGGGAATGATTGATTGGAAGCAGATGAATGAGCGCTCAGGAAAGCTTCTTGAGAGCCTGGACATTCATGTGCCGCCAACACAGATGCTGGAAGAATGTTCCATCGCTATCCAGCAGATGATCGCAATTGCACGTGCAGTTGATATGAAATGCCGTGTGCTGATCCTGGATGAGCCAACCTCATCACTGGATGACGATGAAGTTGAGAAGCTGTTTGTACTTATGAGAAGACTTCGTGACGAAGGAGTAGGTATTATCTTTGTCACCCATTTCCTTGAACAGGTATATGCAGTCTGCGACAGAATTACAGTTCTTCGTAACGGCGACTGGTAGGAGAATATGAGACAAAGGATCTTCCGAGAGTTATGCTGGTTGCCAAGATGATGGGTAAAGATTTTGATGATCTTGCTGATATTAAAGGCGAGCACAAAGATAAGAAACAGGGAAAACCTGAACCTGTTATTGAAGCAAAAGGAATTTCCCATAAAGGAACCATTAAACCTTTCGACATTACTATTAACAAGGGAGAAGTTATTGGTCTTACAGGACTTCTTGGTTCCGGACGTTCTGAACTGGTTCGTGCAATCTATGGTGCAGATAAGGCTGAGACAGGAACCCTTAAGGTAAAGGGAAAAGAAGCAAAGATCAACAGTCCTCTGGATGCCATGAAACTTGGTATGGCATATCTTCCGGAAGACAGAAAAGCAGAAGGTATCATTGCAGATCTTTCTGTAAGAGAAAATATTATTATAGCGCTCCAGGCTAAACGGGGTATGTTCCATCCATTAAGTAAAAAAGAAATGGATGAAGCAGCCGATAAGTATATTAAATTACTGCAGATCAAGACTGCAAGCCGTGAAACACCGATCAAGAGTCTGTCAGGCGGTAACCAGCAGAAGGTTATCCTTGGAAGATGGCTTCTGACAAATCCGGATTATCTGATTCTGGATGAGCCCACCAGAGGTATTGATATCGGTACAAAGACTGAAATCCAGAAACTGGTTCTTGATCTTGCAGATCAGGGAATGGCAGTTACATTTATCTCCTCAGAGGTTGAGGAAATGCTCCGTACCTGTTCCCGTATGGCAGTTCTTCGTGACGGTCAGAAGGTAGGCGAGTTGGAAGAGAATGAACTTTCCCAGAGCGGAGTTATGAAAGCTATTGCCGGAGGTGACGATAAATAATGAATAAGAGTAAATTAAAGAAAATAACAAGTGCGCGTCTGTTTCTTCCTATCGTGTGTCTCATCGCCGTACTTTTGCTAAATGTGCTCAAGACACCGGACTTCTTTAATGTATCGATCCGAAACGGCGTACTTTATGGTTATATCATTGACGTTATCAATCGTGCTTCAGAGCTGGTTATTCTTGCAATCGGTATGACGCTGGTAACAGCAGCATCCGGTGGACAGGATATCAGTGTTGGTGCGATCATGGCTGTAGCAGCTGCTGTTTGCTGTCAGATCCTTTCCGGTGGACAGGTTTCTGTAAATGAGTATCAGAACTCGATTATTATTGCAGTGATTGCTGCACTTCTTGCATCTGCATTATGTGGTGCATTCAATGGATTTCTGGTTGCTAGGCTGAATATTCAGCCGATGGTTGCAACTTTGATCCTTTATACAGCCGGACGTGGTATTGCACAGCTTGTAACAAATGGACAGATTACTTATATTCGTGTGGATTCTTTTAAGATGGCAGGTGGTTACATTGGAAAGTGTCCGATCCCAACTCCTATTTTCTTTGCAATCATTACAGTTTTAATTGTTTACCTGATTCTGAAGAAAACAGCACTTGGTCTTTACATTGAAAGCGTTGGTATTAATGGAAAGGCAGCCCGCCTTGTTGGATTAAATTCCACAATGATTAAATTCCTTACTTATGTTATTTGTGGTGTGCTGGCTGGTATTGCCGGAATCGTAGCATCCAGCCGTATCTATTCCGCAGATGCAAACAATATTGGTCTTAACCTGGAAATGGATGCCATCCTTGCTGTAGCACTTGGTGGAAACTTCCTTGGCGGTGGTAAATTCAGTCTGATCGGCTCCGTAATTGGTGCTTATACTATTCAGGCTCTGACCACAACACTTTATGCAATGAACGTAAAGGCTGACCAGCTTCCTGTTTATAAGGCAATCGTGGTAGTCATCATCGTTACTCTGCAGAGTGATGTATTTAAAAAATATATTGCCGGCTTAAAAGCTAAAAAGAGTGTGGCAGTAGAAGGAGGTCAGAAGTAATGAAAGCAAATGGAATGCAGAAAAAGAAAATGACAGGAAACGGCTTCCTGCTTCTGATAACTATCGCATTATTCGCAGTAATGTATATCGCAGGTATGATCATCTTTGCTGATAAGGGTTTTGCAAACCTCAGATGTTTCTGAACCTGTTTGTATCCAATGCGGGACTTCTGGTTATTGCATGTGGCCTTACAATCGTTATGATCACCGGAGGTATTGATATTTCCGTTGGTTCTGTAACAGCTCTTGTTTGTATGGTTCTTGCAGATCTGATGGAGAATAAGGGTGTAAATACATATGTGGCAGTTTTAGTTGCACTGCTTATTGGTGTTGCTTTTGGTGTTGTTCAGGGCTTTCTGGTAGCATACCTGGATATCCAGCCATTTATTGTAACCTTGGCAGGTATGTTCTTTGGACGTGGTATGACAGCTATTATCAGCACAGATATGATTTCCATTAAGAATGAGTTATTCCTGAAATGGGCAAACTTCCGTTTCTATATGCCTTTTGGTTCTACTAATAAGAAAGGAAAATTTATTCCGGCTTATATTCCTCCTACAGTAGTGATCGCAGTAATCGTTGTTATTATCATTGCAGTTCTTCTGAAATATCGTAAATTCGGACGTAAGCTGTATGCGATCGGCGGTAACCGTCAGAGTGCATTAATGATGGGTCTGAATGTTAAGAGGACTATGTTCCAGGCTTATGTGCTGGATGGTTTCCTTGCAGGTCTTGGTGGATTTCTGTTCTGCTTAAACAGCTGTGCTGGTTTTGTTGAGCAGGCGAAAGGTCTTGAGATGGATGCGATTTCTTCAGCGGTTATCGGTGGTACGCTTCTTTCAGGTGGTGTTGGTACACCGATTGGTACTTTGTTTGGTGTATTGATTAAAGGTACAATTTCCAGTCTGATTACTACTCAGGGTACTTTATCAAGCTGGTGGGTAAGAATTATTCTTTCTGTACTGCTTTGCTTCTTTATTGTTATTCAGTCTGTGATTGCTTCTATGAAGAAGAAAAGTAAATAAGGCGTGATTATGCAAGCTGGGACTCGTGGAGAGTTCTGGCTTGTTTTTTGCTATAGCAGGAGGGACGTGCGAAGCAGTATCTCTCTGTGGGTTCAGTTCCGGGGTCTAAGTAACTCTAAGGTGGAGAAAATTCGCTAAAAGCATGAAGAAAAACGCAAAACTCGCTCCGTCTCCGACTTCGCTCAGACAGGTTGCTGTTTTTCTTCATAACGCGGATTTTCTCCGCCTAAGAGTTACTAAGCCCCTCCAGATTCACCCACAGAGAGATGCTGCTTCGCGCTGGGAATTGGCTGTGGAAAGTGAGAATTGTATTTTATACATAATTTAAATAGTGACTGTTTTATCTATGCGATTAAAATAAGCAATAGCGAAGCGTATTGCGTTTTTATAAAAGTTTCACTATGAATTACCAGCGCAGAAAATATTATAGTTCAGGTGCATTTGCAGGGGTCTTAGATATTCTTAGTCTAAAAAAATCTGCGTTATGAGCCGGCTGCATCACGTGTCTGAGCGAAGTTTGCAACGGAGCGAGTTTGACAAGCCGGCTCATGCTTTTAGCAGATTTTTTCAGACTTAGAAGATCTTAGACCCCGAAACCGCACCTGAACTATAATATTTTCTGCGCGTCCCATTTAACTATAACATTCACACTTCCAAAACATTAAATATTCCTAAATACGTTTTTGTTAATGGTAGTGCTTTAGCTGTTTATAACTGCGAATTATGATGGTTTGCTTGATATTGAGGGGATTTTACTCTATACTTTAGGCAGTAGAAATATATGGATAGAAAAATGTTGCGGAATATATGACTGGCAATGTTAGGAGTGGTTTTATTGCTTTACTAATTGCTGATTATATAGTACAATCGTAACTTATTATGCGTTTATTTTAGGAGGATTATTATACAATGTGGATTGCAGATGGATGGAAAGATTATGAGGTTATTGATACTTCCTGTGGGGAGAAGCTGGAGCGTTGGGGGGATTATCTTCTGGTGAGGCCGGATCCGCAGGTTATATGGGATACGCCGAAGGTGAATAAGGGCTGGAAGCATATGAACGGGCATTATCACAGAAGTAAGAAGGCGGCGGTGAATGGGAGTTCTTTGATTTGCCCCAGCAGTGGGATATTCATTATAAGGGACTTACCTTTAATTTGAAACCTTTTAGTTTTAAGCATACCGGGCTTTTTCCGGAGCAGGCTGTGAATTGGGACTGGTTTGGCAATAAGATCCGCAATGCGGGACGTCCGGTGAAGGTGTTGAATCTTTTTGCATATACAGGTGGTGCGACTCTGGCGGCAGCGGCTGCGGGAGCTTCTGTTACTCATGTGGATGCTTCTAAGGGTATGGTTACCTGGGCAAAGGAGAATGCGGTTGCTTCCGGTCTGGGAGATGCACCGATACGATGGCTGGTAGATGACTGTGTGAAGTTTGTTGAGCGTGAGATCCGCAGAGGGAATCATTATGATGCAATCATTATGGATCCGCCTTCTTATGGACGTGGACCGAAGGGTGAGATCTGGAAGATTGAGGATTGTATCCATGATCTGATCAAGCTGTGTACAAAGATTCTCAGCGATGAGCCTTTGTTTTTCCTGATCAATTCTTATACAACAGGTCTGGCACCTGCAGTTCTTACTTATATGCTTTCTACTGAGCTTAAGAAGTTCGGCGGACATGTGGATTCTCAGGAAATCGGGCTTCCGGTAAGCTCTAACGGGCTGGTTCTGCCTTGTGGCGCTTCAGGAAGATGGGAAGCGTAAATTTGTTTCCTTTTGTTTGTTATTGACGAAAATCTGCTTTTTAGCTGAATCAGGTAAAGCTCTTGCTGAGGTTGCGAAAATGATTTTTCAAACATGCTATAAGCAGTAGATCGGAGGAAACGTGATTATGAAGGAACTTAATTTAAAACATGAAGCCAAGCGTTACGGCTGTGCGGTTCTGGCTGCAACGATCATGGCGTTGAATATTAAGACATTTGTTCGTGCAGGCGGCCTTTTTCCGGGAGGATTTACAGGACTTACTCTGCTGCTCCAGAACATTTTTCAGACATTTATGGGGATTGCAGTTCCGTATACGCTGATCAATGTACTGCTGAACTCTATTCCTGTATTTATTGGTCTGAAATTTATCGGAAAGAAATTTACCATCAGTTCTGTCTGTGTGATCGTGCTTTCCGGTCTGCTTACAGATATTATTCCCAGTCAGCCGATCACTTATGATACATTGCTGATCAGTATCTTTGGCGGTTTGATCAATGGTTTCTGTATCAGTCTCTGTCTGATCGGTAATACCAGTACAGGTGGAACGGATTTTATTGCGATTTATTTTTCCGAGAAAAATGGCAGGGATATCTGGAATTATATCCTGTGTGGAAATGCAGTGATCCTGACTGTGGCAGGTTTACTTTTTGGATGGGACAGGGCACTTTACTCTATTATCTTTCAGTTTACCTCTACTCAGGTGATTCAGATGCTGCATCAGAGATATAAGAAGCATACGCTGTTCATTATCACGAAGGAGCCGTATCAGATTTATGAGGAGATTTTCAAACTTACCAATCATACGGCGACACGTTTTGAAGGTACCGGATGTTACACAGACGAGAAGACCAGTATGATCTATTCTGTAGTCTCTACAGAAGAAGCAAAATATCTGGTAAAGAAGGTACATGAGATCGATCCGAAGGCTTTTGTAAATATTATCAAAACCGATTACATAAACGGAAGATTTTACCAGAAAACAGATTATTAATTACTTGTATTCCCTTTCTGTGAGCGTATAATACAGGATATAAGGAATCTGTTCGTTCATGGAGTTTGTACTTAAAATTGGATGAACAGTAACCGGCACAAAAGGAGGGTGATATATATGGGTAATGCAACAGAAAGCACACTTCCTCACGGCAATACCTCAGGCTATGACCGCAAAGCCTGCAGGACATGCGCCTGTTCCACCTGTTATGAGCAGGAGTTCTGCGACAGATGCAGTTCCTGTCAGAATCAGTCACGGAAATTAGACAGGTGTAATGCTTACGAGGGGCATATAACTATTAACCTCAACATATCCCTATCTGCTGCAAAATAATAAACAGTGGATGGGGATTTCTTTATAAAAACAGTTATTATATTATAAGTATAAGCAATGTTTTTCTATAGCAAGCCTCTTAATCAATATGCATTATTTACGAGGGTTGCTATAAGTTTACAGATTCATAAGATGTATCTGATATAATAATTCTGTTACTTACTGATATAAACTTTCCGTAAGTTCTTTTGCTGATGAACTTTGCTATAGAATTTTTTTGGGGATGGCAGAATGTTGAATGGTTACAAAAGAACAATTATTTACAGGAGAAGAAAAAAATATGATCGTATATCACTATTGCAGTTTAGAATCATTGAATTCTATTTTGAAAAATCGTTCCCTCCGTCTGACAAATATCCTGAAATCCAATGATTCCATGGAGATCAGCTGGATCTGCAGGTATTATGACGCAGAATTTAAAAGAGCTTATGAAAATGCTTCAGATTTATTCAGATCAAAGATTTCATCAGAGAGATTGATGGGATATGTGAAACTGTTTACAGATGAATTTTTCAATGAAAATCATGCAGACTTCAGATATTATGTAACCTGTTTTTCGTATCAGAATGATCTGCTCAGTCAGTGGCGGGGATATGCGGATGACGGGCGCGGAGCTGCCATCGGATTTGACCTGGATGTATTAAAAGAAGTTGTAACGGTTTCTCCGGAGATTTCAAAGCCGTCAATTGTGTCATTACATAAGATCAGTTATTCTGAAGCAAAGCAGAGAGAAGTTGTACATCAGATAGTACAAGAATTGGTTGATGAAATCGAGAAGATATTACAGAAGGAAGAACAATGTCGGGAAAGCATTGAGGAGAAGCAGGATTATGAAATAGAAGTACTGGATAAAGTCATGAACTGTTTTGAGAAAAAGTTTTTGAAATTATTTCAGGAATCTGTTTACATGAAAAATCCGTTCTTCAGAGAGGAAAGCGAAATCCGATTGTGCGAGTTTTCGCCGAAACAGTTTCTGATGGGAAGAGAAGTTGAACTTTCTCTCGGTGCACGTTTATATAACTATTCCTACTATGTAAAAGAAAGTCAGCTGATATCTTATGTGGATTTTGATTTTTCAGATTGCCTTGACCAGCTGATAAAGGAACTCGTTATAGGGCCAAAGTGTCTGATGTCAGAGAGAGACATGGAATATTATCTGACAACGCTCGGTCTGTCGAATTGTCGGGTAAAGAAATCGCAGGGGACATATCGGTAATATATTTATAGCAATTCCCTTATATGGCATATCAGACATCATGGAAAGGCAGATGAAAGACATGAAAAGAAAATTACCATTCAGAAAAGTGGCGGTATTTCTGATACTGGCATTATTTCTGACAGCAGGCATCAGTATGCGTGCAGTTACCGTAAATGCAGCTACATATGTAAAACAGGACAGAACCTCTGTCAGCATCACATCAGGGAAAACCGGCTGGCAGAAAATAGGCGGGGATTATTACTTCTATAATTCCAAAGGTCGTCTGATCTGTGGATCTTTCAAATACAAGGGCTATTATTACTATAGTATTGCCAACGGTAAACGATTTACCGGCTGGATGAAACGTTCCGGTAACAAATACTATTATAATCGTAAAAATGGTGCCATGTTCCGTAATCGCTGGGCTACAGGAGATAAATATACCTATTACTTTAATAAATCCGGCGTGGCAATTGCCAGGCAGTGGCTTACTCAGGATGGAAAAAAATACTATTTCCTCAGCAATTCCACCATGGCAAAGGCTGGCAGAAGATAGGAAAATATTATTACTATTTCAGCAAGAAAACAGGAGTGATGGCAAAAAATACCTGGATAGGTAAATATTATGTAAACAGCAAAGGGCAGCGTGTAAAATCTTCAGATACTAAACCGACAAATACTAAACCAACAGTTACTCAAAGCGGCAATACTTACGAATACAAAAGCAGCACTCTTAATATTAAACTTGAACGCAAATCAGTCCATGGAATTTCCTACTGGGTAGCGCATATAAAGACATCCAATGCCAAACAGCTGAAATCCGCCCTCTCCAATGGAACTTATGGCGGATCCCGACAGACAACCTCTGATGCAGTATCCTCAAATGGAGGCATTATCGGAGTAAACGGCAGTGCTTTCGACTATGGTACAGGAAAACCATCCCCCCTTGGCATGTGCATCAAAAACGGGATTATCTATGGTGATTACATGACCAGTTATTCAGTCATGGCAGTAAAAAAAGACGGAACCATCTATACTCCGGCACAGGGACTTATGGGAAAAAATCTTCTTGCAGCCGGTGTAAAAGATACATATAATTTTGGTCCGGTTCTTATTAAAGATGGCGAAGCCAACTTCCATGGGCTGAAACAGAAAAATATTATCCACGTACAGCGGTAGGAATGGTAAAGCCCAACGATTATGTACTCCTTGTAACAGATACCGGCAGCTATAATGGTCTTAATCACTGGGATATGGTGAATATTTTCAAATCCTACGGCTGTACTTATGCTTACAACCTGGATGGAGGCGGTTCTGCAACCCTGTACTTTAATGGAAAAGTAATGAATAAACTTATCGGCAATACTCAGCGTCCATGCGCAGACTTCCTTTATTTCACCCGATAATCCTTTTCCAGATAAGAATCCCGCCTGCTTGCACATGCTGCCAAAGCCCAGCACACAAGAATCAGCAGCCCGATCCCCATAGCCAGCACAGCAAGCAGGATTACGATAATTGCGTGGATAAACATAGACATGGATGACCTCCTTTCACAGTCATTCGGTTATGAACTGAGCAGCGAAGCAGATGATTTTATCCGCCTGACTTGTCTCATTCACTGACTTGGATAAAAATGGATGTTGTATAAGGAGTAATAAAAAGATATCAGGATGACCTGACAAGAACAATTAAGACAGTTAAAAGATCTGTTAACTGATTTAAATATACGCTGTCACACTCAAAAAAGCAAGCCGAAACTTTCGAGGGATTTCGACTTGCTTTTTGGTTAATTATTTACGAGGCTTGTTATAAGTATCAGAGAAAGATGTTACGGCAATCCAGAATGAATTTGGGTTACGTTACTGAGAACAGAGGGAACAGTAACGATTGTTTTGGTAAAATATTAACAATTCCATAAAAACACTTGACAACCCTACTTTACCATACTAAAATGTAAAAAGCAAAAAAACTGTTGCCGCAGGAAAAACAAATGATTGTCCTATACGGAAAAAGGGACATCCTTCCATGGCAGAACAAGGAGGAATATTATGAAAAAATACAGCGACATGAGCAAAGAAGAACTGCTTACACTCAAAGCACAGCTGGATAAAGAATACGCAGATATCAAAGCAAAGGGCTTAGCTCTCGATATGTCACGTGGAAAACCGTCAGCAGACCAGCTCGATCTCTCAATGGGATTAATGAACGTATTAAGCAGCGATTCAGACCTCAAGTGCGAAACAGGAGTAGACTGCCGTAACTACGGTGTTATCGACGGAATCCCGGAAGCTAAACGCTCCTTGGAGAAATGTCCGAAGTAGATCCGGACCACATCATCATCTACGGAAACTCAAGCTTAAACGTTATGTTTGACAGCATTGCACGTTCTATGACACAGGGTGTAATGGGAAATACCCCATGGTGCAAACTTGATAAGGTAAAATTCCTCTGTCCTGTACCGGGATATGACCGCCATTTCAAGATTACAGAATTCTTCGGAATCGAAATGATCAACGTGCCAATGACACCACAGGGACCGGACATGGATATGGTAGAGAAGCTTGTCAGTGAAGACGCATCCATCAAAGGAATCTGGTGTGTGCCGAAATACTCCAACCCACAGGGATATACTTATTCAGCAGAAACAGTAGAGCGCTTTGCGCATCTGAAACCGGCAGCACCTGATTTCCGTATCTACTGGGATAACGCATACAGCATTCACCATCTCTATGATGACAATCAGGACTTCCTTGTAGAAATCCTTGAAGCATGTGCAAAAGCAGGAAATCCTGATCTTGTATATAAATTTACATCAACATCAAAAGTCAGCTTCCCGGGTTCCGGTATTGCAGCAGTTGCAGCTTCCAAAGCAAACCTGGAAGATTTCCGCAGCTACATGCAGATCCAGACAATCGGACATGACAAATTAAACCAGTTACGTCATGTAAAATTCTTCAAAAATATCGACGGTCTTCATGAACACATGAGAAAACATGCGGCAATTCTCCGTCCGAAATTTGAAATGGTTCTTAACACACTGGACAGAGAACTTGGCGGTCTTGGAATCGGCGAGTGGACAAAACCACATGGTGGATACTTCATTTCCTTTGATTCAATGGAAGGATGTGCAAAAGCTATTGTTGCCAAGGCAAAAGAAGCAGGTGTTGTACTTACAGGAGCAGGCGCAACTTATCCATATGGAAAAGATCCGAAAGACTCCAATATCCGTATTGCACCAAGCTTCCCGACTCCTGAGGATCTTGGAAAAGCAGCAGAAGTATTCGTACTCTGTGTTAAACTTACAAGTGTAGAGAAACTACTGGCTACTGTTTGCTGATAATATCCCGCGAGGTGTTTTTTGTGAGCGAAGATCACAGAAAACCCGAGACATACCGCGCGATTATGCAATTAGCATAAATTCTGTGCATCGCGAAGCGTGTTACTGTGAACGGAGTGAACAGTAACACTACTGGAAAACGCATAAAAGAGAATAATCGTATTTACTTTCTGGATAAATAATGTGATAATAAAACTGCCCGGCATAATTTCTTGCCGGGCGGTTGCTGTTTATAATAGGTAATTGCGAAACAAGTTCGCAATCCTGACTAAAAAGCGGTAAGAATCCTGCAACGCAGGATTCTTAAGTGAAAAATAGGTACTTCTAAATTTGAACATGACTAAAAGACTTCCCAGATAAACTGCGAAGAAAAGATTGTATGCATATTAATAATCAGGCAATCAAAGGCTTCAAACTCCGGATGTATTGGTATTG
>ENA-OQIG01000851-OQIG01000851.1-human-gut-metagenome-genome-assembly--contig:-NODE-851-length-15562-cov-1.776871_pt1 | contig 15562 bp, 20 predicted proteins | sample MGYA00242576_ERZ504741 | MGnify/ENA primary metagenome ERZ504741 (study PRJEB26092, sample SAMD00036436) | human gut metagenome | host: Homo sapiens | study: EMG produced TPA metagenomics assembly of... | reverse complement strand
CTCCGGATCATACAGGTTCGCATTGGAAATCACCCGTGAAAAGATCCGGTGGCAGAAGGCTCTGTTCCGTCCGGATTCTCCGGTATCCCATCTGTTACTTCCACCTCATACTGAGCGGCATCCGGCATGGGTATAAATGAATATACAGGATAAAGAAGGACCGTTCCGTTTCCTTCGTCAAAGGATGCTCGGGGTACCGGAGCATGACGGGCAGTCTGTTCCTCCGATCCATACAAAGCTGTCAGTGAAGAAAATTCCGTAATCGGCTGTCTGTCCAAATTCATCGCCCGGACACGCCAGTAAACAGGCTGGCTCCAGTCATGCCCCGGGACTATCTGATCCAGATCCAGCATGACGCATTCGTATAGATCCTGCCGTCCTCATAGACATGTTGTTCCGACAACTGGCCGGGAAATTACAAAATCCGGTTTTTTACCAAATACCTCCAGTTCATAACTCACCGCATCCAGATCGGCCTTCCATCGAATAACCGGCATGACGAAGAAGGCTGCTGCCGGCTGTAAGAAACGATAGGCGCCGGTCCCGCATCCAACTCCGCCTCCGCCGGAAAAAACCCCGGGAATAAGAACAGACAGATCATGCTTGTCCATACTGCCAATTTCGCTGCTGCCATATGCATCATATTTCGTCTCCCTATATTTACTTATTCCCCTTTAGCATAGGTGAAAATTTCTCTTCCTGCAACCCTGTTATTCTATTGACATATATATCGTTTTATCGTAATATACGAATATATAAATCTTTAAGGAGGAATCATCTGATGGAAGAAGATTTTAAAGAGCTCGAAGAGGATGCTGAAATTTTGAAAGCCCTGGCCCATCCGGTCCGCCTCTGCATCGTCAAAGCCTCTGGCGCAGAGGCAGCTGCAATGTATCCCACATGCAGTACTGCCTTCAGGTCCCCCAGTCGACATTGTCCCAGCATCTGCAGAAGCTGAAATCCGCCGGTCTGATTAAAGGCGTGCGGAACGGTGTGGAAATTCAGTATACCCTGTGCCATCCCAAAACTGTGCGGATCCTGCAGGCCTATTCAAAAAAAGCGGTTCAGAACCCTTTGGAAAGGAATCATCCTAATGAAAACTTATATTATTGTAGGAGGCGTAGCCGGCGGTGCCACTGCAGCCGCACGTCTCCGGCGGCTGGATGAAAAATCACGCATCATCCTGCTGGAAAAAGGTCCCTATATTTCTTTTGCCAACTGCGGACTTCCTTATTATGCCGGGGAGATAATCACCGACCGCTCCCGTCTTCTTGTGGAAACGCCGGAAGCTTTCCGCACCAGATACCGGTAGATGTACGTACCGGCAGTGAAGTTACCTCTGTTGACCCGCTGTCTAAAACAGTCACCGTGAAAACATCCGGTGGAAAAGCATATACAGAAAAATATGACTCACTGCTGCTGTCCCCGGGCGCCGCCCCATGCAGCCTGATATCCCGGGCATCCGCAGTTCTAAAATCATTTCTCTGCGCAGCGTGCCCGATGCTGATACACTAAAATCGCTGGCAGACCGCGGAGCCGCGCTGCCGTCATAGGCGGGGGATTCATCGGTGTGGAAACCGCCGAAAATTTTATACACCGCGGGCTGCAGGTGACCCTAATACAGGCGGCGCCTCATTTGCTGGCTCCTTTTGACTCGGATATGATTCCTATTGCAGAACGGGAAATGGAACAGAACGGTGTCCGCCTTTTGCTCCATACTCAGGTAGACCGTATTACGGAAGCAGATCATTCCCTTCAGCTTCACCTGAACAGCGGAGATTCTGCGGAAGCAGATTTTGCCGTATTGGCCGCCGGTATTATTCCTGAAACAGCATTCCTTCAAAACAGCGGAATCACCCTTTCTGAACGCGGATTCATTCAGACAGACAGTCATATGCGCACATCTGTCAAAGATATTTACGCTGTAGGAGATGCTGTGGAGGTCACAGATATTTTAACCGGGAATAAAAAATCTGTGGCTCTGGCAGGACCTGCCAACCGGCAGGCCCGCATCGCAGCCGGAAATATGACCGGCCGGGATGAAACTTACCCAGGCGCCCAGGGCAGTATGATTCTGAAAATCTTTGACCTGACCGCCGCAGCCACCGCTGAATGAGCGGGATCTGCAAAAACTGCATCAGCCCTGCCGGAAAATCATTATCCATCCTGCTTCTCATGCAGGATACTATCCGGGTTCCACCCCATTATCTCTGAAACTAATTTTCTCACCGGAGGGAAAGTCCTGGGCGCCCAAGCTTGGGATATGCCGGTGTGGATAAGAGAATCGATGTCATCGCCTCTGTCATCCGGCGCGGAGGTACGGTTTATGATCTGACTGACCTGGAACTGGCTTATGCGCCGCCTTACTCATCTGCCAAAGATCCTGTCAATATGGCCGGATATGTAGCAGAAGATGTGCTGGAAGGACTGTCTGACATCATCGCCTATGAAGATCTCCCGAAAGCGCTGGAGCAGGGAGCCCGTCTTCTCGACGTGCGGACACCGGAAGAGTATGAACGGGGCCATCTGGACGGAGCCGTTAATATGCCCTTAGATGAAATAAGAACGCACATCCATGAATTGGACCGGAAACATCCTCTCATTGTATACTGTCAGGTAGGACTGAGGGGCTATCTGGCTGAACGGATTCTGAAGCAGAACGGATTTTCCGTGCAGAATCTCACCGGAGGATACACAGCAGCCCGGGACCAGTCTTTTCACCCCGGAAATTCCGGCCCGGTCCCGTCCGGCGCACAGATGAACACAGCCGTTCATGCCCCGGAATCCGCCGGTATAACATTGGATCTGACAGGTCTTTCCTGCCCAGGGCCTTTGATGAAATTAAGCCGCGCTCTTCCCAAAATCGAAGAAGGAACTGTCATCGAAGCCTCTGCCTCCGATCCGGGTTTTATAATGACTGCGAAGCGTGGTGCCGTCAGACAGGCTGCACTCTGCTGAAAAGAGAACGCAGCCAGGGCCGTGTCACTGCCTGGATCCGCAAGGGAACTGGGCATCAGTCAGAAAAATTTTCTGCCCCCGGACAGGATCAGTCATCTCTTCCCGCAGTGCGATGATAAAACGATTATCGTATTCAGCGGAGATTTAGATAAAGTACTGGCCTCCTTTGTCATTGCCAACGGAGCCCTGTCTATGGGAAAGAAAGTCACCATGTTCTTTACTTTTTGGGGCTTGAATGTCCTCCGCCGCAGTAATCCGGTACCAGTACGGAAAACACTGATTGAAAAATGCTTCGGATGGATGATGCCCAGAGGCAGCCGGAAATTAAAGCTGTCCCGTATGAATATGATGGGAGCCGGTACTGAGATGATGCGGAAAATCATGAAAGAAAAAATATCAGCTCACTGGAAGATCTGATCCGCAGCGCCCAGGCCGGAGGCGTCCGCATGATTGCCTGTCAGATGTCCATGGATGTAATGGGCATCCGGAAAGAAGAGCTGATCGACGGCGTGGAAATAGGAGGTGTCGGCACATTTCTCGGTGCAGCAGAAGATGCAACATGAGTCTGTTTATCTGAAACGGAGGCTTTGTGATGAGAAAATGGCAGGTTGTATTTCACATTGATGAAATGGAAAAATGGAAGCTGGTCCTGGGAAATGTTGAAAATTTTCTCCGTGATATAGGAAATGACCCTTATAATGCAGAGATTGTTGTCAATGGAGAAGCAGTTCTTTTCCTCTCTGAGCACTATCCTGAACCAGTCCGTCTGGAACAACTTTCACAAAGCAGATACAGATCAGTCTGTGCAGAAATGCACTCCGTGCCAATCATATTCCCAGCAGCGCTATTCCTCCCTGGATGAGCCTTATCTCTGCAGGAATCACCCGTCTTATTACTCTCCAGGCACAGGGATATGCCTATATTAAGCCATAAATGAATACACCCCAAAAAGGGAGGAGCGGATTATTTCATTCCGTTCCTCCCTTTCCACATGTCCGGTTACTGGACAGAATTTATTATCCTACGCCCCATATACATCAGATGACGCGGATTTGCAGGGTCCTCCTCAATTTCTTCACGCAGCCGGTTGATATGAACCGGCACCGTAGCTGTATTCCCCAAAGAATCCATGCCCCAAATACGAGTGTACAGCTCTTCACGGCTGAACACCAGATCCGCGTTGATCATAAGAAACTCAAGCAGCTGAAATTCTTTATTGGGGAGAACCGCTTCACGGCCGCGCACTGTGACACGGTGCGTTGGGATCCAGAGACACATCACCTATAGATACCGCCCGTCCGCCGTCTTCCTCCGGTCCCTTCAGCCGGGCATACTGGTCCAGCCTTGCTTTTACACGGGCCACCAGCACGCCCGGTGAAAAAGGCTTTTCTATATAATCATCGGCCCCGAATCCCAACCCACGGATCTTATCAATATCGGCTCTCCGGGCCGTCACCATAACAATAGGAATATCTATATGTCCCCTGATTTTCCGGCAGATCTCAAATCCGTCCATTCCGGGAAGCATAAGGTCCAGCAGAATCAGATCAAACTTCTCCGTCAGTGCAAGACGCAGCCTTCTGCCCCGTCAGGAACTGAAACCACCTCATACTGCTGAAGCTGCAGATAATCTCTTTCAATATGGGCAATATCCTCATCATCTTCTATAATTAGAATCCGCTTATTCATGGGGATCCTCCTTCTAAGAGGAAATATCAATTCTATTTTTAATCCATGGGGAATCCTGTTTTCCGCCCTTGCCGATCCTCCATCAATGCCATGGCCCGGGCCGCAATAGTCAGCCCCAGTCCGCTTCCATTCTGCGGATGACTGCGTGCGGCATCTGTACGGTAAAAAAGTTCAAACAGGCGGGAAACTGAAGATTCCGGCACTCCTGGTCCGTCATCGGAAAAAGAAATAACGGCCTTTCCCTTCAAAGCAGAAAGACGGATACAGACTTTCCCCCTGGAACCAGTACGGTACTTGATACTGTTTGTCATGAGATTTGACAGAATCCGTTCCAGAAGCATCCTGTTTCCCCGAATGACCGCCGGGCAGCTGCCTTCCATAAAAATCTCCATCCCGTCTCTTGCATGGGCCAGCCGGCTTTCCTCTGCAAAATTTCTTAAAAATTCCAAAAGGTCTACCGGTTCCATAGGCAGAGCCTGCTCTCCCATATCAATCTTGGAAAGAAAAAACAGCTGATCCAGCATCATGTCCAGCTCATCTGTCTTTTTACGGATAACTTCCAGATAACGCTGCCGGTCTTCTTCCGTCCGGGCAATACCGTCCTGCAGGCCTTCCACATAAGCTTTAATAGACGTAAGCGGTGTGCGGATATCATGAGACATACTGGCAATCAGTTCTTTGCGGGCGCCCTCTGCCCGCACGCGTTCGCCAAGAGATTCCTCAAGTTTCTGCGCCATAACATTAAATGCTCTGAAAACCGGATAAAATTCATCCTGTTCATTGTGCTCCAGCTGTATAGACAGATTCCCTTTCTGAAGCTGTTCCGCTCCCTTCTTCAGCTCTTCCAGAGGCGGAAGAATACGGCGCAGCAGAAACGCCGTCAAAAAATAACTGGTGGCGATTACGAAGAGGAGAAGACACACACAGATAAAGATCAGCACCCACCGCGATACGGTTTCCAAAGGACCGTCAGTCCCATGGGGCACCAGATCACTTACGAAATACAAATAAACGGGAACGCCGTTCACGGTCCGTTTATACAAATAATAATTTTTCCCCTGTGACGAATGAATATACCCCTCCTCGGACGCCTTCATTAAGGATGGATCCGGGATCTGACCTATCATAGGACGAAGAGTCCGGTCACCATAAGTATAGATAATTTCACCGTCCTGGCGTATCTCTATATAATTGCGCTCCGGCGCCAGAATTTGAAAAAGCCAGTCAAAATTCTGCGGTTTTCCGTGTTCTCCGTCAATCCAGTGAAAAACAGTCAGCCGGGCCAGTTCCGCTGTATTGGAAAACTGGGCTGTGCTTTCCACGGCCACATGTGTCCGCTCCGTATAAAAGCAGTCAGTCCTATTACAGAAGCCGTCACAATAACCATAGTCATCATAACCGGCACCAGGAAAAGCACAATATGGGAAATAAGTATACGTCTTTTAATCGTCATCATTTGCCTTATTGTATGATGTTTCCTTCCCTCCCCGCAACACGGAAGGCAGAAGTTTATTTTTTATTTGAAATTTCCTATCATTTCCTTTAATTAGGTCTGCTATCTTTGTAACTAAAGGACCGGCGTGCTGCTGTCCCCGATTCTGTATTTACAAGGAGTTTCTCATGATGAACATGATTCAAAAGCATCCCTATCTGTTCCTTCTTCTGTCTTTTTCCCTTCTCTTTCTGATCGGCAACCAGTTTCTGTCCATAACGGATACAGCTGAATCCAACTATGCCTGACCTCTAAAGAAATGATACAGAGCGGTAACTGGATCTCTCCCCAAATTTACGGCCGGTACTGGTATGACAAGCCCATTCTTTACTATTGGGAATTATCGCTTTCCTTTTTGACTCTGGCATCAATGAATTTGCCGCCCGCTTCCCCTCCGCTGTCATGGGCTGCCTGTCTGTCCTTCTGACATTCTGGTTCGGCCGGCAGGTATACGGCCTCCGCACCGGTATAACAGCTGCTGTCATAGAAGGCACCAGTGTGGAATTCTGGCTTCTTTCCAAAGCGGTCATTACCGATACAACCCTATTCTTTTTCCTCAGTGCCTGTATTGCTTTTTTTTGGCTTGGATACACCAAAAACCGGAATTTTTATTATATTAGCTATCTGGCCGCTGCCATGGCCGTGCTGACAAAAGGCCCTATAGGACTGGCTCTTCCGGGCCTGGCCATTCTTCTTTTTCTTGGCTGGATGAGAAACTGGCGTGAACTGCTGCATCTCAAGCTCGTGAGCGGACTTCTCCTGTTTGCCGCAGCGGGATGCACCTGGTATATCCTCATGTACCATCTTCACGGCGATGCATTCATCACCAATTTTTTCGGAGTACATAACTTCCTTCGCGCCACTGTACCCGAGCATCCAAAAGTCGATGTATGGTACTTTTACATAGCCATGTTCCTCATCGGTTTCTTTCCATGGAGTTTTGTTCTCCTTACCGGTCTCTGGAAGAAATGGAAAGAACATTCTCTGCATTTTCGGGAAGCATCTCCAGTGACCTATGGCTTTCTCTGTGGTCTGCCGTTGTCTTCATTGTATTTCAGATGATAGCCACCAAATATACAACCTACACCTTTCCCATGCTGTTTCCCCTGTCCCTTCTGACCGCCCGTCTGATTACACAGCGCCATTGGAATTTAAAATATCTGGCAGGTTTTATGTTCCTCCTTTATATTATTTTGACCTTTGCCGCCGCTGTGCCTGCCATGGAGAAAAATTCCGGGCGCGCTGTCGGTCTGGCATTAAAAAATCTGCCCGTCTCTTCCGCACCTGTAGGTATATACGGACAATACCGCACTTCTGCCGTATTCTACAGCGGAGACAATATTTACCGTTTGGCTGACAGCAGCCAGATTTCAGAAATGGAGCCGGACGGACTGAGCTGGAATGCCAAAAATGTCATGCCTTTCATGGACATAAAAAAATTTGATGCGTCCCCCGGCGCCCTTGTCATCGTCGAACAGAAAAAAGAAAACCAGTTCTTCCTCAATTCTCCCGGTCCCTGGACCGCGGTTGCAGCCATCGGCTCTTATGTTATTTTACAAAAACCCCTTAACTGATTATTCCTGCCCGGACATACACTCATCACTGTGTATGTCCGGGATTTTTATTATTTCACCCCCCTGACTGAAAAAGAACCGCAGAGAAAGACGATCCATCCTGCTAATGCTGCAAAAGATGCTCCTGCCATAATCAGTCCCAATCCATAAATAAGATCCGTCCAGGAGATAGTTCCCGCCGCCATTCCTGCACACCCTGCCGCTGTATGAACTGCATTAATCAATGATGAGGCTGCTCCGCTTCCTTCTTTTTTCTGGTTCAGCAGAAATGCGTACTGAACGGCCGTACTGCGCCTTCCGTCAGCGTAAACGGCAGAAAACAGAAGAGGAACATCCATGGTGAAAGACCGCCCATCTCCAGCAGCAGGATACTGCTCAGCAGCGATATGCCCAGGCAGGCCCAGACAAATTCAGAAGCTTTCATACGCCCCGCCGCATATACATAAACTGCAGGGCCTGCTATAGCGGCCGCTGAATTAGCTGCAAAAAAATAACTGTATGTCTCAGCACTCAGCCCAAACTGATTCTGATAAATATAAGAGGACACTGTCACATAAGCCATGTAAGGCGCTGCCAGCATGGCCGCTGTAAAAAGGAACAGCATAAATCCCCTGTCCTCTGCCGCATTGAGAAGTGCCCGGAAAGCATGGACTGGTCCGCCTCCACAGTTCTCCTCTTTCGGTCTGCTTTCCTGAAGCAAGGCCCCTGCTGTTAATGCAGCTGTCCCTATACCCGCAAGAACCCAGAAAGTATCTCTCCATCCTGCAGTCCGAAGAATTAGCGCGCCTGCCACAGGAGCCGCCATAGGCGCAATGACTCCCATAGACTGCACAATTGCCAGAATTTTCATACGCATCCGGCCCTGAAAGCAGTCTTTAATCAATGCCGTTGAAACCGCCAGCACACCTCCAGTGCCTAATGCCTGCATCCCACGAAACCCGATTAACTGTTCAATCGAAGCGGAAAGTGCCCTTGCCGCACTGCCTGCCGTATATAATAGCAGGCAGACTATCAGTACCGGCTTCCGTCCATACCGGTCACTGAGCGGACCAAACCAAAGAATCCCCACTGCAAAAAAGAAATAAAATACAATAAGCGTCATATTGATCATACTGACACTGGTTTGAAAATAAAGTGCCATTGAAGGCATAGCCGGCAGATACATATCAATTGACAAGGGGATAAACATACCCAGAAATGCAATGAATACAACCAGTCCCCAATAGCCTAAAAAAGGCTGAGGATTGGAAAGCGCCATAGTACGTCCCTCCGTTTTTTCATTATTCCGTCCTCCCGTCGAAATACCTGTATGAGGTAAAAAAATAAGCCATCAGCTGGATGCTGATGACTTATCCGGTATCGGAAAAATACCTCCGTCTAACATAATTGTAAAGGATACAAAAAATGATGTCAAATATAGACCCGTCAATTTTTATAATCCCAAATTTTCTTCTATGATGATCACTTCTGCTTCAGTACGCTTCATTTTTTTATAATAAATCACCATGGCATTGCATATCCGGTTGGGGCTGGAGCAGTCATGACACCGTCTGTCTGACCTGACACACCCGGTATCTGTATAACCGTGACGCAGTGCATTTTTAGGAGCCGCTTCATTTTTGATCCGTCTGATGGCTTCCTCCAGGGTAGGTCTGAGTTTATTTACACCAAAACGAAAAGACTTTTTTATGTCCGAAAAGGGAAGCACCCGCCGGTTCCCCATGCCGTCCATATTGACCATGATGCCCGTTTCCGAAGCTCCGTTGACCGATGTCAGAAAAACATCAGTCAGCATACATTCCCTGGCTGTTTCCGTAAAATTCTTTCCTTCTTCCGGATGTTTCGGATCAAAAACACGGTTATGGGTGCGGAGTCGGCTGTAAAGGCCAAGACTGATCAGGGTTTCAGAGTCCCCGAACCCCACAGTCTTTCCGTCAATGACCATATCCAGATAGTCCGCCGCTTCTTCACCGGTATGGAAAACCCTCACGTCATACCGGTTTCTCTCAAAAGCCTGGATGACCCGCTGCATATCCATAAAGCTGTCTCCCTTCATATTCATTTTTCAAATGACGAAGTCATGAATGGTCCTGAGATTCCCCCTCCGGATATATTTCTTTATACTGCCGGGCCGCCCGGTACATCGTCTCTGCAAAGGTATTGGCCGGAACCGGAGAAAATATCGGATTTTTTTTAATATCCTGCAGCAGTTCTCCCTTGCGGCTGTATACTTTCATCTCTGATACTGCATATTGATCGTTTTTCAGCCGGAACGTCATTGTCATATCACTGTATCCCACCTGATCATCTTCTTTCAGCCGGCTGCTGTACAGGCCGTTCAGCTTCTTCAACAGCGCGGGGTCTTTGTAAACCGCCCTTGCCAGGAGTGTAACCTCATCTGAATCCTTCTGTGTCTGAAATGACTTCATATTCGGCAAATAACGGGCCGTATCATTGGTAAATACGTCGGCCCATTTCATAGCCTCTGTTTCTTCCGGGGTAGGCTGGGGTTTAATCCCCATAACCAGAATGGGTTTCTGTTCTGCCGGCTGTCCTTCTGCCTGAACGCACCGGCTCCTGTCAGCACCAGCATAACGGCAGCCGCTGCCGCCAATTCCCTGATTTTCATGAAACTGTCTCCTCTCCTGTTTCACATCAGTTACGTTTTCTTATTTCAGTATAAGCTTTTACCGTACACTGTCAATAAATCCGGCCCGCATAATAAAAAGGCCGGATTTGAACTGACCCCCATAAGTAGACCTAGAAAATCTAACTTATGGGGGTCTTTATCATGGCAAAATATAGTTTTGACTTCAAGCAGAAGCTCGTAAACGAATATTTACAAGGAAAAGCAAGTTATAGCCAGTTAGCACAAAAATATCGTGTTCCCAGTCATGCTTGCATTGAGAAATGGGTGGCCCAATATCTTAAGAATGGTCCACAAAGCCTTCAACGCTCACGCCAGCAGAAAACATATTCTTTTCAATTTAAGCGGAATGCGGTAGAGTTATATCTAAGCACAGAGATTTCCTACAAAGATTTAGCACTATCACTGGGAATAAATACGCCAAGTATTCTGGCAAGCTGGGTTCAGCGATATCGTGCGGTCGGAGTGGAAGGTCTCAAAATGCAACGGAAAGGCAGGCGTCCTAAGGTGCCAGACAAATCATCTACTTCCCCTACATCACCCGAAGAGCAGAATGAGCGGCTCAAACAGCTCGAAGAGGAAAATCTGAGACTTAGAATTGAGGTGGCTTATTTAAAAGAAGTGAGGAGATTGCGGCTTGCACAAGAGGCGCAGAGAAGCGCTCAAGGATTGTCCACAGTCTCCGAGGAACATTCCGATTAAAAGATATCCTTGCCGTTGCCAAGCTTCCGAAGGCAACGTATATGTATTGGCAGAAACGTTTCGATGTCCTTCATCTGATGCAGACCTGGAGGCGAAAATCTCAACAATCCGTAAAAACAATAAGGACTATGGCTATCGTCGTATCTGGGGGAAGCTCCGCGAAGACGGTGTATTGGTGAATCGTAAGCAGGTACAGCGATTGGTTCAAAAGCTGAAGCTACAAGTCACGTCATTCACCCGCAGAAGCCGTAAGTATAATTCTTATAAGGGAACGGTTGGACGAGTAGCACCAAATCGCTGCGCCGTCGCTTTGACACCTGTGTGGCACATCAGAAGATTACCACGGATACGACAGAATTCAAGTATTATGAAATGGATGTAAAGGGAAATGTCACGACACGCAAGGCCTACCTCGATCCGTTTCTGGATTTATTCAACCGTGAAATTATCAGCTTCAGCTTTACCAAACGCCCATCATCACAAGGGATTCTCTCGGCCCTGGAAAAAGCCATTGATGTAACCCGGGACTGCCCGTATCGTCGTACGTTTCACTCTGATCAAGGCTGGGCGTATCAGATGGGGAATTATGTCAGACGATTGAAGAAAGAACGAATTTATCAGAGCATGTCCCGAAAAGGTACTTGCCTCGACAACAGCGTAATGGAAAATTTCTTTGGCCTGTTGAAGCAGGAAATTTATTACGGTCACACATACCATAGCTTTGAAGAGCTGCAAAAGGCAGTGCAAGATTATATCACTTATTACAATAATCGTAGAATCAAGGAGAAGCTTGGTTGGTTAAGTCCGGTAGATTACCGACTGCGACAGGTTGCGGCATAAAAAAAAGCCGTAGCAGCATCCATGCTACTACGGTTAGGTCTAACTTTATGGGGTCACTACAATTGTCCCGGCCTTTTTATTATGCGGAATTCTGGAATATTCACTTGTTACCACCGGCACCCTGCCATAGCCTTTTTTCCCTGCAATGCCGGGATGTGTCATTTCCGAGGGTTCAAGAATCACTCCGATCTGGTCAGGACTGAGCAGCTTCTTTTCCAAAATAATTTCTCTGACCGGCCTTCCTGTAAGATAAGCTTCTTTGGCAGTCATGGCCGCCTGCTCATATCCTACATGAGGAAGAAGGGCCGTAATAATCCCCACACTGTGCTCTACCCAGTAATTACATTGTTTTTCATTGGCCTGCAGATCCTTCAGGAGCAGTGCCGTAAAAGTATTCACTCCCCCGTGTCATATATTCCATGGAATGGAACAGATTAAAAGCAATGACCGGCTCCATCACATTCAGCTCAAACTGTCCGTTTTCAACTCCCATATTGATGACCAGATCATTGCCGATTACCTGATAGCAGGCCTGATCCAGAACCTCTGCAATAACCGGGTTGACTTTGCCAGGCATAATTGATGAACCCGGCTGGCGGGCCGGAAGTTTAACCTCATTGAGTCCGCACCGGGCCTGATGACATGAGCCGGAAATCATTCGCCATTTTAATCAAAACCAGGCCGTCACTTTTAATGCTGCCGACACATCAGCAAAAATATCTGTATTATTTGTCGCATCCACCAGATTGGCTGCCGTAAAAAAGCCGCTGCCCGTAACTTGTGAAAGTTCGGCGGCGACTTCCCGGATATACTGGGGCTCCGCATTCAGTCCGGTGCCGACAGCTGTCCCTCCCATGTTGATTTTGTGTGCTTCTGCCAGAGACTGTTCGATTCTCCGCTTGCCTCTCCGCACAGCCGACGCATAAGAAGCCATTTCTTCTCCCAGTGTGATAGGCACGGCATCCTGCAGATGGGTCCGCCCCATTTTGACCACATTTTTAAATTCTTCCGCTTTTCTGTCCAATTCCTGTGCCATCTGCTCCAAAGCGCCGGTCAGTCTGCTGCTTTTTCTGATTACGCAGACCTTCATGCTCGTGGGAAACGTATCATTTGTAGACTGTGACATATTGGCATGATTATTAGGAGAGATCAGGTCATACCGGCCCTTTTGTTCTCCCAGAATCTCCAGGGCCCGGTTGCACAGCACTTCATTCATATTCATATTGACTGAAGTACCTGCTCCTCCTGGATGGGATCTGACGGGAACTGATCCGCCCACTGTCCGTTTATAATTTCGTCAGCCGCCTGTACCAGCGCCCGCCCAATTCGGACCGGAAGCCGTCCCGTCTTCATATTAGCCCGTGCCGCTGCTTTTTTAACCATGGCCATTGATACAATAAAATCAGGATCCACACGTTCGCCGGTAATGTGAAAATTCTGTACCGCTCTCAGGGTCTGGACTCCGTAATAGACTTCGTCCGGAATTTCCATTTCACCCAGAAAATCATGTTCTTTGCGCACTTTGCACCCTCCCGTTAATACACTTCCTGAATCGATAAAACCGGGAAAACAGGAGAGGCTGCCGGAATCCCGCATTGACGGGATCCGGCAGCCTCCTTGCCGCATTTCACTTGATTTCATCATAACGCACATCATGCGCGGGAGCAACTGTCTTTTTGGTTTTTCTCCATGATTAGAAATGAACGCTGTCATAGAATAAAATGAAAGTTCCCCAAACTCAAAATCTGATTGTGGATATTTTAAGGAGCCAGTATAATAACAGTCAGCCACAGAAACCGGGCAGAATCTCTGCGCCGGGACATAGGAGAGGATATTATGCTGAACATAAAAGACCAATGCCGTATTGCTGTCATCCAGGCGGCTCCTGTCATGTTTGACAAACAGGCCTGTACCGAAAAGGTCCTTGATTACATCCGCCTGACAGCCGCCGAAAAAGCGGAGCTCATTGTATTCCCTGAGCTGTTTATTCCGGGCTATCCTTATGGAATGACCTTTGGATTTACGGTAGGAAGCCGCACAGAAGACGGCAGGAAGGACTGGAAACTGTATTATGATAATTCCATTATCGTTCCCGGTGAAGAAACCCGGCTCATCGGCAGGGCCGCCAAAGAAGCCGGCGTGTTTATCAGTATCGGTGTATCTGAACGGGATGCCGTCACAGGCACATTATATAATTCAAACTTATTTTTCTCTCCTGACGGAGAACTGACTTCCGTCCACCGGAAATTGAAGCCACCGGCCGCGGAGCGTGTGGTATGAGGGGAGACGGCGACAGAGACTTTCTTCCCTGTCAGCACAGACTCCTGGGCCCATGGGCAGTATGATCTGCTGGGAAAGCTACATGCCTCTGGCCCGCGCAGCTTTGTATCAGAAGGGAATTACCCTGTATATATCTCCCAACACAAATGACAATCCGGAGTGGCAGAACACTATCCGGCACATTGCACTGGAGGGACGGTGCTATTTTATTAACTGTGATATGTATTTCACAAAAGACATGTACCCCGCTTCCGTCCTGCACTGTCCTGATGAACTGGCCCGGCTTCCGAAAACAGTATGCCGCGGAGGCAGCTGCATTATCAACCCTTATGGTCACGAAGAGACAGTTCCTGTTTGGGACCGGGAAGCTGTTATCTATGCTGATCTGGATATGAGAAAAGTACCCATGAGCCGCATGGAATTTGATGTATGCGGTCATTATGCACGGCCGGATGTATTAAAATTGACTGTTACAGAATAAACAAAACTGCACTGACAAAAAAGCATGCGCTGAAGCGGACCGTCTTCAGCACATGCTTTTTTCAGGTTGATTCCGGATGATTACTGTTCCTCAGATCCGACATCTCTCTTTCTTTCCAGCACCGCATTGATCATATGCAGTGTACATATCAGACGCCCCCGTCCGTCTCGGATTTCCATGCGGCACTCATGGCGGTTCTTCTCTTTCCGCTCCAATACTGCCCGGCATATAACAAGACCACCCCGGACGGGCCGGTGATGCTGTGCCTCCAGAGAAATGCCCACAGCCGATTTCCCCTCTTTCATAACCTCCCATCCTGACAGAAAAGACGCTGTGGTTTCACCCATGGCCAGACTGGCGCCTCCGTGAAGAAGTCCGTACGGCTGACGGACTGCATCCGTCACTTCCATAGAAGACACCAATTCCCCCTCACTTCCGTCAATAAAACGGATTCCCAGCGTCTCCGCCAATGTTCCCTCCGCCAATTGATTCAATACCGCAGCATTTCCTCTTTTTCTTCTGTCTTCACTCACCTATCCCCCCAACACCAAAAAGGGCCGTGAAATCCCAAGGTTCACGGCCTCTTACTTTTTTCTCTCCCTGCGGATTTATTTCATGGCTGCTTTAACAGCTTCTGTCAAATCTGTGCCGCCGTACAGCACAACTCCTGAAGAAACTACAAAATCCACCTGTTTGTCCCTGGCCGCTTTCCTGGACAGCCTGTCTCAACTTATCCTGCACAGGACGCATGAGGCGCTGCTGCGCATTCAACCAGCTGGCGGTTCAGTTTCTGCTGCAGAGCAGCTTTATCCTGATCAGACATACTCTTGGATTCTGTATTATATTCCTGCTGCAGACGGGACTGCTCTGAAGCGAGGCTCTTACTGGCCTGCTGAAAG
>ENA-OQIG01000850-OQIG01000850.1-human-gut-metagenome-genome-assembly--contig:-NODE-850-length-15569-cov-1.316216_pt1 | contig 15569 bp, 25 predicted proteins | sample MGYA00242576_ERZ504741 | MGnify/ENA primary metagenome ERZ504741 (study PRJEB26092, sample SAMD00036436) | human gut metagenome | host: Homo sapiens | study: EMG produced TPA metagenomics assembly of... | reverse complement strand
GTTCCTTGGTCATCGCCGCTCCAGCGTCAGTGCTCTGCATGTCTGTAATCAGTGTCAGTCCACAATGCCTGGTACTCCCAGAAGAGGTCTGAGCAGGGGCGTCATCAGTTTCTGCGCTGCCCGGAGTGCTCCGAAATGAGCCAGAACTTCTACGCATCCCAATGCAAACATCACGGAAGGCAGCAGCGAGAATGCAAACAGAAACCGGCTCTGGCACTGACCCCGCTCCGCACCCAGGAAGGTATCCTTACCCACGGTTTTAATCGTACCGAAAGTACCGCTCAATGCCTGAAAATCGAAAGCCTTCATCCATTTCATATCCTGGAAAGAAGCAAAAAACCCGGCAAAAAACAGAATTCCGAAAAGGAGTGCCAGGATTGACACGACACCTACTTTTGCCTGTCCTGTCAGCCCGGGATCTGTTTGTTCCTGCATCAATTTTTCAGATTTATTTTTCTCTTGTTTTTCTTCTGAATTCACAACCATCCCCCCTTGCGCTTCGGCGCTATAAGAATCGAACACTTTTATACTATCATAACTGCATAGAAAGATAAAGCATTATTACTAAACCGAAGTAAAAAGAAATTTGCATCACATATTCTGCACATCTGTTTAAAAATGAAGATGATTCTGCTACAATAGAACATATCAAATCAATCAGGAGGTTTGCCATGTCTGAAGTAATGAAACACTTTCATGATCTTCATCAGATTCCTGAAATAGCCATGCAGGAATTTAAAACAGCTGCTTATGTGGCTGATGTATTAAAAAAAGCCGGTTTTCAGGTCCAGACCGGAGTAGGCGGAACCACCGGTGTTGTAGGTGTGCTTGACAGCGGAAAACCGGGGCCGGTTCTGGGACTCCGTTCTGATATGGATGCCTGGGTACTCCAGGGTCAGCTGCTCATTTATGCGCCACGACGGTCATATGTCCATGCTCCTTACAGCAGCAGAAGAAATTCATGCAGAAAATCTTGTCCAAAAAGGAAAGCTGAAGGTCATCTTCCAGCCCGCCGAAGAAACAGGAACCGGAGCTCCGGCCATGTTTAAGGGCGGTGCTGTCGATGATGTGGATATTTTAATCGGCATGCACCTCCGCCCGATTCAGGAATGCCGTGTGGGTCAGGCTGCGCCGGCCCTGTACTATTCCTCTTCCGGACATATTTCCGTATTTGTTACCGGAAAACAGAGCCACGGTGCCCGTCCTTATCTGGGCATCAGCGCCATTGATGCAGGATGTCAGATCATTCAGGCTGTGAATGCCATCCGCCTGGATTCTTCCATCGTCCATAACATGAAAGCCACCCGGTTCATTTCTGATTCCGGTGTTATGAATGCCGTTCCGGGAAAGGCAGAAATCGTATTTGATGTCCGGAGCCAATCCAATGATCTCATGGATCTTATGCTCAAGAAGCTGAAAACAGCTGCCGAAAATGCAGCTGCCAGTCTGGGCGCCACGGCAGAATTGAAAATCCATAATATTACCCCTGCATCAATTATCACACCGGAAATAACGGATCTCCTGTCTGAGGTAATCAGCGAAGAAATGGGCGCTTCTGCTTTAATTCCGCCTATTACCACCGCAGGCGGTGAAGATTTCTTCTGGTATCCCAAGTTAAAGCCGGAGTTAAAAACCGGGTTTATCGGACTGGGAGCTGATGTGGAACCGGGCCTCCATGATCCGGCTATGCATTTCAATACAGACTGTCTGGAAAACGGAGTGAAGCTCCACAAAGGGGCTGTCCGTAAAATTCTCGGATAAATAAAAAACACAGATAGGGAAATCAATTTTGATATGTACCCTCTTTACTGAACAATCAGTAAGGAGGGTATTTTTATGCGTTATAGTTATGAATTCAAGAAAAAGTGTGTTGAGCTGTATCGACAACGCAGGTGGGCTGACTGTCCTGAAGGGATTAAAAAGGAACACTTTCATAATATGATTCTCCGATGGGCTCGAATCGAAGATGCTAATGGTCCAGAAGCACTACATCACAAAAACTCATACAGAAACTGGACCCCTGAAGAACGTTATGAGTTAGTAGCCAGGGTGATTGCCGGAGAATCCAATCTTTCGGTAGCTGTGGACACCGGTATCAGTTCTGGACAGCTTTATCAATGGGTACAAAAATATAAGGCTTCGGATATAATGGACTTGTTAGTCTGAAGAAAGGACGCAGGCCAAAAGGTTTAGATATGAAGAAAAAGCTGAATATTAATAATCCCAAAAAGCTGGAAGAATCTGAGTATGAGGAACTGATTCGCTTAAGAGCCGAGAATGCTTACATCAAGGCTGAGAACGATGTCATAAAAAAAGAGATCGCCTTGAGAGAAGAAAAGGAAGCTGCGCATCTCAAGGCGGGAAAGCAGCAATCATCAAAGAACTCAAAGAAAAAGGACATCAACTGAAATATCTCTTAAAAGTAATGGAAATGGCAAGATCCACCTATTACTTCGAACTTAAAAAGATAGATGCAATAGAGAATCGAAATGCAGATCTTGCAGAAAAAATCATAGAGATATTTACTGACAATAAGCAGCGTTATGGTGTCCGTCGAGTATATCAGGAACTGCGCAATCAAGGGCAAAAGGTAAATCATAAGCGCATCCAACGGATCATGCACGCAAAAGGACTGCATGGGAAAAAACCGAAAGAAAAATATTATTCCTATAAAGGGAAAGTCGGACAAGTTGCTGAGAACATCATAAACAGAAATTTCAGTACAACCGCTCCATTGCAGAAATGGACGACAGATGTATCGCAGTTTAATTTTCCCTGGGGAAAGTGCTGTCTTTCACCAATCCTGGATATGAACAGTAATGAGATCATTTCTTATGATTTGGCATTAAGTCCTAATATGGAACAGATCAAACGGATGCTGAATCAAGCATTCAAAAAATTCCCGGATGTAAAAGGATTGATCTTTCATTCAGATCAAGGATGGCAGTATCAGCATATGACATATCGCACTGCGTTATCTGAACAAGGCATAATACAGTCGATGTCGCGAAAAGGAAACTGCTATGATAACTGCATTATGGAAACATTTTTTGGCCGAATGAAAAATGAGATGTATTATGGGCATGAGAAAGATTTTTCGTCTTTTGAAGAATTTTCTGCAGCTATAGACGAGTATATTGATTATTACAACAATCGCAGGATCCAGAGCAAAACAAAATGGATGCCCCCTGTAAAGTTCAGGATGACATCCATCTGTTTGGCTTAAGTCATAACATGTGTCCAGGATTCTGGGTACATATCACTCCGGGACGGTGCTTTTTTTTTGTTAATACTTTTCACCATCCTCTGCCGGCACCGCCTCCGCCGGAGCTTCCGCCCCGTCCGTGCCCGCCGAAGCCTCCTCCGCCGCCTCCGCGGCTGAGAATCAGCCAGATCAATATCTGCCAGACAGATCTTGTCATGACTCCGCCGAAAAACAGCATATCCAGGACAACCGCTCCCAAAACTACCGCCAGAAGAAGAATATCTGTCCATGTTATCTGTATTCCCTGTTGGGCCGCAGACGTATTTACATCCGCATTTCCCTGAAGTTTCTCAACTCCATATTCCTGCATGACAATTTTAACCAATGCAGTGTATACGGCTAAAACACCTTCGTCATCTTTCCTTGCTGAAATGCCGGAATCAGATATTCATCCAGAATTCTCCCCGCTTTTGCATCATTCAGAGCTCCTTCAAGCCCATAACCGACTTCAATCCGTGCTTTTTTGTCTCCTGTAGAAATGAGCAGCAGAATTCCGTTATTTTTGGCACTATCCCCCAGTTTCATTCCTCGGAAGATCTGGTTGGCATAGGTATCTATATCTCCGTCAGGGACCTGACTGACTGTAAGCACTGCAATCTGCGCCGTAGTCTGTCTGTCAAGGGCTGCCCCCATACGGCTGATTTTCTCACTGGTGCCTGAGGAAAGAATTCCCGCCTGGTCCTGCACATACAGTGATGCGGGGACAGCCGCCGCGTATGACTGAACGGCCGGAACCAAAAGCAGAATCAAAGCTGCCCAGAAGGCAGTCAGCATACGCCTAAAAACAGACATGTGTAAAACAGACCTCCGATTTATCAGAACTGGACTTTCGGCGCTTCTTTTGTGCCGCTGTCTGCCTGAAAATACACTGCATCATGAAAGCCAAAAACACCGGCAAAAACATTTGTTGGAAAGGAACGGATCTTGGCATTATAGGTCTGTACGACCTGATTATAATCGCGCCGCGATACTGCAATCCGGTTCTCTGTGCCTGCCAGTTCATCCTGCAGCGACTGGAAGTTCTGATTGGCCTTCAGATTAGGGTAGTTTTCAGAAATCATAAGAAGCCGTCCCAAAGCTGAAGAAAGCTGATCATTGGCCGCCATCTTGTCCTCTGCAGAGGACGCTCCCAGCAGTTTGGCCCGTGCATCAGAAACAGCCTGCACCGCATCCTGTTCATGAACAGCGTAGCCTTTCACTGTATTCACCAGATTGGGAATCAGATCGGCCCGCCTCTGCAGCTGTGTATCCACCTGCGCCCAAGAGGATTTCACCTGTTCATTCATAGACACCAGCCCATTATAGGCTGACACAGACCAGCCTGCCAGAGCAAGAATAATAACCAGTGCAATAAGCCATGCTTTTTTCATTCATTAAACCTCCTGTCACAACTGTTACCCGCCCCCAATAGCTCCCCGTCTATTCTCCCTTTGTTTTTTTAGGAAGAGAAAATGCCTGCGGGTCCTCTTCATACTGTCTGATCCAAAGAGACAGTGCTCTGTGCTGAGGAATCCCAAAGCGGGCAGACGCTTCTTTAATTGACAGATGATTTTCTCGCATATACTTAATCACCTGGAGTTTAAACTCTCTTGAATAAGTTCTCCTGCAGATTCGAAGTGCGTCTGCCCCTTTATAACGGTACAGCTTGGCCCACCTTTTAATCATATATAAGGGGGCAGGAAATTCTTTAGACAGCTGATTGGCCGTACGTCCTTCTTCAACAACGGCCTTCGCAATCTTGTTCTCATCTCTTCCGGATATTTAATTGGAAGCCCCATAACGGCTATCATCCTCCACTATTTTCAATTGACAGTTCCTGAAATGCATCCTGACTGTCTTCATCATTATATAGGATAGACCCCACACTGTCCAAGATGATGGAAATTATTTATAATTACGATGTTCTTTTTTACGATCCTCTGCATTTTGACTGTCCTGACCCATAATAACAGTCTGTTTTCCCTCTTTATCAAGATGAAAAAATTGATAGATATTTTTTGATGCAGCCTTATTCAGCCCCGGGACCATCTGCAGTTCTTCAGGCGTTGCTTTTTTTATATCATCAAGAGAGCGGAATGCTTTCCAAAGCGCTCCCCGCCGTTTTGGACCAATGCCTGGAATATGGTCCAAATGGATTCCGCATTTCTTTTGACGGTCCACTGACGGTGATAGGTAATCACAAACCGGTGCGCTTCATCCCGGATATACTGAAGAAGCTGCAGTGCCGGTTCATGCCTGTCCAGAACAACAGGTTCCCTGCGGTCTTCCACAAATATTTCTTCCATCCGTTTTGCCAGTCCTATAACCGGTGCTTCCACACCGCAGTTTCTGACAACAGGAAGAACCGCATTCAGTTGTCCCCGTCCCCCGTCAACCACAATCAAATCAGGCGCCGGCCAGTCTTTTTCTTTCCCATACCGGCGCTGCATGACTTCCGCCATAGAACGGAATCATCCGCTTTGCCTGTGTCGTGATTAATTTAAATTTTCTGTATTCTCCCCGGGCAGGCCGTCCGTTTTCAAAAACGACCATGGAACCTGTTGTCTCTGCTCCCTGTATATGGATATGTCGAAGCACTCAATTCTCTCAGGTCTCTGCGGCAGCCCAAGCAGTTTATACAATGTATCAACCGCCCCTCTTCCACGGCACGTATATTCCCACTGCAGTCTCCTGTCAGACAGATATTTTTCTGCATTGGCCTGCGCCATGTCCTTCAGGTTCTTCTTAACACCTCTTTCAGGAACATACAGTCTGACTTCTGACCGGCGGAGACCGCTGAGCCAGCGCGACAAAAGCACCTCTTCCGAAAGCGGATATGGAATAATAATTTCCCGTGGGACAGGAACAGTTCCTGTCCCATAGAAATCCTTGACAAAAGCTTCCAAAAGTTCACTGCTGCTGTCTCCGCGGCTGTCCGGGACATAGAAATTTTCTTTCCCCACCATGCGTCCGTAACGGATATAAAAGATTTCTATTCCAGCCTGTTCCTCTGAACGTGCAAGGCCTATCACATCATAATCTCCCTCTCCTGAAATAATATTCTGTCTCTGCTGGACACTTTTAACCGCCTGAATCTGATTTTTGAACCGGGCTGCTGTCTCATAATCCATTTTTTCGGCGGATTCTTCCATCCGCTGTGTCAGGTCTTGTATAATTTCATGATTTTTTCCTTCAAAAATATGACAGATATCTTCTACCATCGCAAGATATTTTTCTTTTTCACAAAAGCCTGCACAGGCGCACAGCATAAATGAAGGTGATACTGGAGGCAGGGACGGGGAACATTCATATTTCTGCAGGTTCTTATCGGATAATAGCGTCTCAGCAGACGCAGTGTTTCCCTGAGGCTTCCCACATCCGTAAAAGGTCCAAAATATCTTGCGCCGTCATTGTATTTCATATAACGGGTAATTAATATACGCGGCCATTCATCCGCCATGGTAATTTTTACATACGGATAGGTTTTATCATCACGGAGAGAGATATTATAACGGGGATGCAGTTCTTTAATCAGATTGCATTCCAGAATCAGCGCTTCCATTTCTGTATGAGTCATAGTAATGTCCAGGTCTTCCGCGTGATTCATCATGGCTGCCACTTTGGGCGATCTGTTTTATCTTCCCTCACATAGGAACGGACACGGTTTTTTAAATTCACTGCTTTGCTCACATAAATGACTTTACCGTTTTTATCTTTCCACTGATAAACACCCGGCGATGAAGGCAGCGCCTCTACCTTGGCCTAATGTGATCATTGACCGGTATCATGTCTTCCCTGCCTTTTCATAAACAGACGCGTCCTTTCTATAACTGGTTTTAAGTACTGTCCGGTATAAGAACCCTCTGTGCTGCATATATCTTCCGGAGTCCCTTCTGCAATGACAAGGCCCCTCTGTCTCCCCCCTCAGGACCCAAATCAATCACATGATCCGCTGTTTTTACAACATCCAGATTATGTTCAATCACGACCACTGTATTGCCGGAATCAACCAGCTTCTGAAGTACCTGAAGAAGATGTCTGATATCTTCGCTATGCAGGCCTGTTGTCGGCTCGTCCAGAATATAGAGCGTGTCTCCGGTGCTTCGCCTCATCAGTTCGGAAGCCAGTTTAATACGCTGCGCCTCTCCCCCGGACAAGGTGGTGGCCGGCTGCCCCAGCTGAATATATCCCAGTCCTACTTCCTGAAGTGTCACCAGCTTCCTCATAATCCGGCTGTGTACATCAAAAAATGCGAGCGCTTCCGTAACTGTCATGTGAAGCACATCTGAAATATTTTTCCCTTTGTATCTGACCTCGAGCGTCTCTCTGTTGTAACGGGCCCCATGGCATACCTCGCAGGGAACGTACACATCGGAAAGAAACTGCATTTCTATTTAATGATTCCATCACCATGACAGGCTTCGCAGCGTCCCCCTTTAATATTAAAACTGAACCGCCCCGGTTTATAGCCTCTCATTTTCGCCTCGGGAAGCTGGCTGTAAAGATCTCTGATATCATTAAAAACACCTGTATATGTAGCAGGATTAGACCGGGGCGTTTTTCCGATAGGCTGCTGGTCGATATTAATAATTTTATCGACATATTCACTGCCGCTAATGGACTGATAAGCGCCGGTGCGGTATCCTGTATGGTTTTTCAGATTTGACAGGCCTCTGAAAAGAATGTCATTTACCAGCGTACTTTTCCCTGACCCTGACTCTCCTGTAACTACGGTTAATGCTCCCAGCGGAATTTTAACATTAATATTTTTTAAATTATGTTCAGAAGCACCGATAATCTGCAGAAAATTTCCATTTCCTTTTCTTCTGCTGTCGGGAAGGGGAATACACCTCGTTCCTTTTAAATATTGTCCGGTTATTGATTCTTGTACCGCTTCCACTTCCTGCGGCGTTCCCTGCGCCACAACACATCCTCCCTGTTCACCGGCACCCGGTCCGATATCTACAATCCAGTCCGCCGCTCTCATGGTATCTTCATCATGCTCCACCACAATCAGGGTATTCCCCAAATCTCTCATATTTTTCAATGTGGCAATCAGCTTGTCGTTATCCCGTTGATGCAGTCCGATAGACGGTTCATCTAAAATATATAAAACTCCCACCAGTCCTGATCCGATCTGTGTGGCCAGGCGGATACGCTGTGCTTCTCCCCCGGATAATGTGGACGCTCCCCGTGATAGCGTCAGGTAGTCAAGTCCTACATTGACTAAAAAAGAGAGCCGGCTTTTAATTTCTTTCATAATCTGCGCCGAGATCATCTGTTCCTTTTCTGTAAATTGAACAGAATTCAGAAAATCCAATAGGGAGGAAATAGACATGCCGGATATTTCGGCAATATTTTTACCGCCCACCCTAAAAGCCAGACTTTCGGGACGCAGACGCTGCCATGGCAGACAGGCAGGGAGTTTCAATCATATAGGCTGAAAATTCCTCTTTCATTTTGTCCGTAAAAGCTTCTTCATACCTCCGTTTAACCATGGGCACAACACCCTCGAAGGGTCTTCTGTATGTTTTCGACTGGCCTCTCATGTTTTCATAGGTAAAAACAATCGGTTCTCCTCCGCCATATGTGAATTCTTCCTTTTGTTCTTCGGTAAAGTCATTGTAACAGTCATCCACGGACAGCCCGCACCGTTTCAGGAATCCGGACAGCTGCCTCATGAACCAGCTGTCCGGATTAACCGTAAAGGGTTTTACCGCCCCCAGACGGAAAGAAACTGCCGGATCCGGAAGGACCTGAGAAAAATCGACTTCTAAAGAAGACCCCAGACCCATGCAGGACGGACAGGCTCCAAAAGGACTGTTGAAGGAAAAAATCCTCGGTTCCGGTTTAGGAAGAGAAATGCGGCAGTCCGGGCAGGCAAAGTGCGTGCTGTAGGTAAAAATATCCCATCCACGACTGCTGCCATCATAATGCCTTCCCCTAAATGAAGCGCTGTTTCCACAGAATCGGTCAGCCGGCTTCCCATATGATCACGTATGATGACGCGGTCCACTACAACTTCAAGGGAATGTTTTCTGTTTTTGTCAAGTCAATTGTATCCGCCAGTGAATAAACAATTCCGTCTGCCCGGACTCTGACATATCCCTCTTTCCTCAGCTCTTCAAGAATTTTTTTATGAGTTCCCTTTTTCCCTGAAACGACAGGGCCGAGAATCATCAGTTTTGTCCCTTCAGGCAAGGCCGTCAGACTGTCCACAATCTGGTCTGCAGTCTGTCTTTTTACCGGTTTTCCGCAGTGGGGACAGAAAGCACGGCTGGCATGGGCAAAAAGCATCCGCAGGTAATCATGGATTCCGTAACTGTTCCTACTGTAGAACGGGGATTGCGGCTCGTTGATTTCTGGTCTATTGAAATGGCCGGTGAAAGTCCTTCAATTTTATCCACTTCAGGTTTATCCATCTGCCCAGAAACTGACGCGCATAGCCGACAGTGATTCGACATAGCGGCGCTGGCCTTCTGCATAGATGGTATCAAAGGCGAGGGATGACTTGCCTGATCCTGAAAGTCCTGTAAAAACAATCATTTTATTGCGGGGAAGAACAAGGTCTATTATTTTTAGATTATTTTGTCTTGCTCCTTGTATAATAATTCCTTTTCCATTAATTGATAATCCTTTCCTGCTATGGAACGGCTATATTTTCTTTCTGGGAGGTCTCTGCACACGCCGTTTCCGGCTCGCCTGCCCCTTCATGGCTGCTTCAGCCCGGGAACCGTAACGGTCTGCCCACATCTGTCTCAGACGGGACAGCTGATCACGCCACATGGCTGCTTCTTCGAATTCAAGAGATTTTGCCGCCCGTTTCATATCCTTTTCAGTTTCTATCATCTGACTGTACAGTTCATCATCTGATATTTCCTGATTTGAAATCTGTTTTGTTCCATAATCACTTGCTTTTTTCAGCGACTCTTGTCAGGTCAATCAGGTCTTTTAACCTGTTTCCGTATGGTCTGCGGTATAATATGATGCTCCTCATTATACTGCCTCTGGATGCCGCGGCGCCGGTCAGTCTCATCAATGGCTCTCCGCATGGACTCCGTCATTCTGTCCTGCTATACATGATGACGTGGCCATGCAGCCATTTCTGGCAGCCTTCGCCGTATTGTCCTGCACCATAGATGTCTCTGAACGGAGGAAACCTTCTTTGTCAGCATCTAAAATAGCCACCAAAGATACCTCCGGCATGTCCAGTCCTTCTCTGAGCAGGTTAATTCCTACCAGAACATCGAATACGCCCGCCCGAAGATCACGTATAATCTCTGCCCGTTCAATCGTAGCAATATCAGAATGAAGATACCGTACCGGATGCCTGCCTCTGCCAGAAAATCCGTAAGATCTTCTGCCATTTTTTTTGTCAATGTAGTGACCAGCACTCTCTCGCCGGCTCTATTCTCAGATGGATTTCTCCCATAAGATCGTCCATCTCCCCCGGACTAGCCGAACTTCCACACTGGGTCCAACAATCCGGTGGGACGGATAATCTGTTCTGCCAAATTGGTTCCGGCCTCCATTTCGTACGGGCCGGGTGTGGCAGATACATAAATAATCTGATTAATCCGTTCTGTAAATTCATCAAATGTAAGCGGTCTGTTGTCTAAAGCACTTGGAAGCCGGAATCCGTATTCAATCAGAGATTCTTTTGGGAATGGTCTCCATTGTACATAGCCCGTATTTGTGGAACTGTCACATGAGATTCGTCAATCATAATCAGGTAGTCTTCCGGAAAATAATCAAGAAGTGTAAATGGCGGTTCCCCTGCTTTTCTTCCCGAAAAATGGCGGGAATAATTTTCTATGCCTGAGCAATAGCCTACCTCCTGCATCATTTCCAGATCATAGTGCGTTCTCTGCTCAAGGCGCTGCGCTTCCAGAAGCCGGTCCTGGCCTTTCAGCAGCTTCACCTGCTGCTGAAGCTCATTTTCAATCGTGACAGAAGCTTTTTTCATTTTCTCTTCCGTTGTGACATAGTGGGATGCCGGGAAAACAGCGATATGATTTCTTTCCGCCACAGTTTCTCCCGTCATCACATCCACTTCGGAAAGTCTGTCAATTTCGTCACCGAACATTTCAATTCTGACAGAAATCTGATTGGATGACGCCGGAAAAACTTCAATAGTGTCACCGCGGACACGAAAGGTATCTCTTGTAAAATTGATATCATTTCTGAGGTACTGGATATCAACCAGTCTCTTGATAATTTCTTCCTGACTGATTTTTTGACCCGGGCGCAGTGAAAGCCCCAGCGTACTGTAGTCTTCCGGATCCCCCAATCCATAAATACAGGATACGGAAGCAACGATAATCACATCCCGTCTTTCAAAAAGCGCCATGGTGGCAGAGTGGCGGAGCCGGTCAATTTCTTCATTCATGGAAGAATCTTTTTCTATATAGGTATCGGTCTGCGGAATATATGATTCCGGCTGATAATAATCGTAATAGCTGACAAAATAATATACTGCATTATGAGGGAAAAAATCCTTAAATTCACTGGCCGTCTGTGCCGCCAGTGTTTTGTTGGGGGATATAATGAGTGTCGGCCTCTGCGCCGCCTCAATGACTTTGGCCATGGTATATGTTTTCCCTGTCCCTGTCGCTCCCAATAGAACCTGCGCCCACTGGCCGTCCTGCAGCCTCTGGTCAGGGAATCAATGGCTTTAGGCTGATCTCCCATAGGCTGGAACGGTGCTTCGACAGAGAACGGTATCATGCTGTTTTCATAATGTCTCTGAATACGCGGCTGATTCATACTTTTTCTCCTTTGTAATTTTATTATATCATAGGAAACAAGTGTTCTGTTTATCCGCATACAAAAGTCCTGCTCTTTTCAGGGCAGGACTTTTCAATGAATGACTTGTTAATTTATTTCCCGGAGAAAAAAATCCGGAGAAAATACAGTGACGGATCCAAGAAGCGCAACCACTAGTATTCCCATGAGGAAAAAACCGAAAACTGACAGGAAAAGGAGAATACACCCTGCCGCCGCAGCCATAAGAAGCACTTTTTTTCCACCATGCTGTCCCTCATAGGCATGAATCCGGATATGAAAACCAGAGGAAATGTCATCTTTTTCTTCACGTCCCTGTTCATCCAGCGTGACTCCTTCATAATGGTGCACGTCATCCCGGCTCATGGTTCTGGCTTCTTCGTGGAATTCTGTTGTGTTCTGATCTTCCTGACCGGTCTCTTTCATTATTGTTCCTGCAGTTTCTTGATTAATACCTGGTTGACCATCTGTGGATTTGCCTTTCCATGAGTTTCTTTCATCATTTGTCCAACCAGGAATCCCACCGCTTTTTTCTTACCTGCTTTAAAATCCGCCACCGACTGGGGATTGGCGGCAATAATCTGTCTCGCCATGATCTCTATGGCATGGGGATCACTAATTTGGACCAGTCCTTTTTCCTTGACAATATCTCCCGCTGTTTTTCCTTCCTTCCACATATCCAGAAAAACAGATTTCGCCATTTTCCCTGAAATTGTCCCCTTCGCAATCAGATCCAGCAGTCCTGTCATCTGTTCCGGCCGTACAGGAGCTCCGCTTATATCCATTCCGCTTTCAGAAAGCTGTTTGGCAAAATCCCCCATCCAGCCAGTTTATCAGACTGTTTTGTCACTCAGCCGGCGGAACCATCGCATCAAAGTAGTCTGCGGTGTCCTTGTTCTGTGTGATCAGATCTGCATCATAGGCAGAAAGGCCAAAGGCTTTCATATACCGGGATTTTCTCTCATCAGGCAGTTCCGGAAGGCTAATCCGGATTTTTCAATATATTCATCCGACACGGTAAAAGGCACCAGATCAGGCTCGGGAAAATAACGGTAATCATTGGCCTCTTCTTTGGAACGCATACTTTTGGTGACGCCTTCATTTTCATCCCATGTGCGTGTTTCCTGTATAACCCGTCCTCCTTCTTCCAAAAGTTCCGCCTGTCTCATAGGCCTCGTATTCAATGGCACGTTCCACTCCGCGGAAAGATTTGATGTTCTTGATTTCTGCTTTGGTCCCCAGTTCTTTCTGTCCTGCCGGCCTCACCGATACATTGGCATCACACCGGATGCTGCCTTCTTCCATTTTGCAGTCAGAGACTCCTATATACTGAAGAATGGACCGGAGTTTTTCCATATAGGCCACGGCTTCTTTTGCCGTACGCATATCCGGTTCTGACACAATTTCAAGCAGGGGAGTGCCTGTGCGGTTATAATCAACCAGCGAATAATCAGAATCAGTAATAGATTTTCCGTGATGAACGAGTTTCCCCGCATCTTCTTCCATATGCGCCCGGGTAATTCCAATTCTCCTTACCCCGGCTTCTGTTTCCACATCCAGATATCCGCCCACGCATATAGGCAGATCATATTGGGAGGTCTGAAAATTCTTCGGAAGATCCGGATAATAATAGTTCTTCCGGTCAAATTTACTGAATCTTGAAATCTTTGAGTGAAGGGATAATCCTGTGCGGACGGCAAATTCCAGGACTTTTTTATTTAACACGGGAAGAACCCCCGGAAGTCCCAGGCACACAGGACATACATTGGTATTGGGATCGGCTCCGAAAGAAGTCTTGCAGCTGCAGAATATTTTTGTCCTGGTTTTGAGTTCGGTATGAACTTCTAATCCAATCACTGCCTCGTATTTCATAATTCTACTTCTCCTTTTCGACTGCCTGTTTTCCGGTTATTTCCGGATGGGCCTGGTTCAAACGCATAAGCGGTTTTCAGTATGCGGGATTCACAGAGGTTGGGTCCTATGATCTGCATGCCCAGGGGTTTTCCATCCGAAAATCCGACCGGTATACTCACTGCCGGAACACCGGTAAGATTAACAGGAACTGTACATATATCTTCCATATAAAGAGAAAGAGGATCTGAAAATGAATGGAATGGAAATGCTGTTCCGGAAGAAGTAGGGGTAATCATGACATCACAGATTTTAAAAACTTTATCAAAGTCATTTTTCAAAAGTGTCCGTACTTTCAGCGCTTTCATATAGTAGGCCTCGTAGTATCCCGCTGACAGTACATATGTGCCCAGCATGATCCGTCTTTTGACTTCTTCTCCAAACCCTGACTGCGGCTCTGGAGATACATATCAATGATGTCTTTACTCCCGGATGCCCGGAATCCATAACTCACCCCGTCATACCGGGCCAGATTGGAGCTGGCCTCCGCCGGGGCAATGATATAATAGACGCTACGCCGCTGTTGACATGAGGTACTGATACATCAACAATTTCTGCCCCTTCCTGTTCATAAAAGTGCAGTGCCCTCTCGATGGCCTTTTTCGTTCTCTTCTCTAATTCCCCTGCCAAAAAATTCGCGGGGCACTCCAATTTTCATTCCCTTCACGCCGCCGGCAAGTGCCTTGGTATAATCTTCAGGTTCATCCGGTATGGACGTAGAGTCCTTCGCATCATAACCGGCAATGGCATTCAGCACGCAGGCTGCATCTGTCACGTCTTTTGTAAGAGTTCCGATTTGATCAAGTGAGGAGGAAAATGCTAAAAGACCATATCGTGAAACACGCCCGTAGGTCGCTTGAGACCGGTGAGTCCACAAAATGCAGCCGGCTGCCGAATGGATCCGCCTGTATCTGACCCCAACGCCCACACCGCTTCACCGGCGCAGACCGCAGCTGCGCTTCCTCCGGATGATCCTCCCGGCACACATCGGGTATCCCACGGATTATGTGTGGGACCGAATGCAGAGTTTTCCGTTGTGCTTCCCATAGCAAATTCATCAAGATTTGTTTTTCCTAATGAAATAAAGTTTAAAGCCTTTAATTTATCAATCACGGATGCATTATAGGGTGCTGTCCAGTTTTCCAGCATCTTTGAGGCTGCTGTACATTTTTGCCCTTCAATGCAGATATTGTCCTTTATGGCTCCGGGAATTCCTTCCAACGGGGATATTTTTTCTCCGTCTGCCAGCCTGGCATCAGTCCTTGAGGCCGCTGCCAAAGCTTCTTCATCAGAAAAAGAAAGAAATGCATGGATATTCTCTTCACGGGAATTCCTATGTTCAATTAGTTTCTGCGTCAGATGCACTGCAGAAATTTCTTTTTTTATCAGTTTTTCATGAAGCTCATGAATTGTCATTGATTCCATGGAATTCCTCCTTATATAATTTTAGGCACTTTGAAGCATCCGTCTTCCTGTTCCGGTGCATTCATCAGCGCTTTTTCATGAGAGATCCACTTGCGGGGAATATCTTCTCTCATTACGTTGTACAGTTCTACAGCATGTACCGTAGGTTCTGTTCCATCGGTATCATATTGATTTAATTCTTCCTATGTATGATTCCAGAATTTCA
>ENA-OQIG01000846-OQIG01000846.1-human-gut-metagenome-genome-assembly--contig:-NODE-846-length-15646-cov-1.771248_pt1 | contig 15646 bp, 20 predicted proteins | sample MGYA00242576_ERZ504741 | MGnify/ENA primary metagenome ERZ504741 (study PRJEB26092, sample SAMD00036436) | human gut metagenome | host: Homo sapiens | study: EMG produced TPA metagenomics assembly of... | reverse complement strand
CTACCGCGAAACGGCGATCCATCCGCCAGGTGCACCCGGACCAGTCGTTCCGCTCGCTCGGCCTTGGCGCAAGCTCCAACAGCATCATGTCATCCATGATGAGCACCAACGTCTTTTACGAGATGCCGGACACCGCTTCCCTGTACGAGAACCAGTACGACTTAAAAGCCGGACACTGGCCGGAAAACTATAACGAATGTGTGCTTGTCCTCACTTCCGACGGCGGAATGAGTGATTTTCTGCTCTACACCCTGGGGCTCCGCGATGCACTCGAGCTGGATGAGATGGTCCGCCAGTTTTTAAATGAAGAAACCGTCGAGACCCCTTCCTCCATCGGCACGTATTCCTACGATGATATCCTCGGCACCACGTTCCGTCTTGTGAACAGCGCCGACTGCTACGAATACGACAGTCAGTATCAGGTCTGGAAAGATAAAAGCGACAACGAAGACTATATGAAAAAGCTCGTTGCCAACGGCGAAAAGCTCACAATCACCGGTATTGTCCAGCCGTCCCCTGACTCTGCCGCCTCTGCCCTGACCGCCGGCATCAATTACCCGGCATCGCTGACCCGCCACGTTGTGGAGGAAGCAAAGAAATCCGAGATTGTGAAACAGCAGATGGCGGACTCCTCCATCGATGTCTTTACGAATCAGGAATTCGGCACCGTGGATCAGAACAGCGGTCTTGATATGGATTCCTTTATCACTGTCGATGAGGACAAGCTGCAGAACGCTTTCCAGTTCGACGATTCCGCACTCTCCGGTGCTTTTTCCGGTGATTCCATGAACCTTGATTTTTCCAGTGCCTTTGCGGACGCCGGAAGCAGCATGGATCTCGCGGGTGCGATTGACCTCAGTCAGATCTCTCTTAATTTCGACGGACTGCCGCAGCTTGATCTTGGCCAGATTTTATCCGGGCTTACTCTCAATGTCAGTGAAGACGGCATGCAGGAACTGGCTTCCAGCCTCATGGAGGCTATCAGCTACGCCTCGGAGCACCCGGAGGCGGATTATTCCCATTTACAGGAGGATTTCGTCTCCTACATCAATTCCACGGAAGCACAGGAAATCCTGCGGCGCCACATCCAGACCATCATTGCAGGCGGCGGTGTTTCCATTACACAGGAACAGATCCAGGAACTCATTCAGCGGATCTTCAAAGGGTATCAGGCATACCTGATCAAGATGGGCTACACCGACCCGGAACAGTTTGATGCTTATCTTGCGGAGTATCTGCAGACCGAAGAAGCTGTTCAGATCATCAACGACTGGATTTCCGAGGTGATGCAGAACAACGGCAATATCGAAATTACATCCGACCAGCTCACTGCGCTTGCGACGGAGCTTTCCAACGGTTATCTCGCTTACGTGAAGGAGAACGGCCTGCCGGATCCGACGGAGATGGGCCAGCACTTTATCGCCTATCTGAACACGGCGGACGGCCAGCAGCGGCTGAACAGCGGTATCACAAAAATCGTCGATCTCGACGGACTGCAGTCCCAGGTTTCTTCTGCGCTCACAAACTACATGGCAGGCGTTATGGGAAGCTACTCCGCTTCTGTCGCCTCGGTTCTGCAGACACAGATCACTTCCGCGATGGAACAGATGATGACGCAGATGGCCTCTGCAATTCAGTCCGAGATGGAGCGCGCCATGACGCAGGTCGGTAATTCTCTTCAGGATTCGATGGCGATGCCATGAAGATTGACACCGATGCCTTTGCAAGTGCCTTCCAGATGAATATGACTGAGGATGATATGAAAGAGCTCTTCGCTTCTCTTAGTTCTTCCGGCTCTTCCACCTATGAGGGCAATCTGCAGAAACTGGGCTACGCTGATTTTGACGAACCTTCTTCGATCAGCATTTACCCGAAAAACTTTGAGAGCAAGGAACACGTTGTCTCCATCCTCGACGGTTACAATGACACGATGGAAAAGAAAGGCAAAAACAGAGCAGGTAATCTCGTACACCGATATGGTCGGCACTCTGATGTCCTCCGTCACGGATATCGTCAACATCATCAGCTACGTGCTGATCGCTTTTGTCGGCATTTCCCTTGTGGTTTCCTCGATTATGATCGGCGTCATCACCTATATCAGTGTTCTGGAACGCAAGAAAGAGATCGGTATCCTGCGCGCGATCGGTGCTTCGAAACGCAATATTTCGCAGGTCTTCAATGCCGAAACCTTCATCATCGGACTCTGTGCAGGACTGATCGGCATCGGCTCTCGCTGCTTCTGATGATTCCGGGCAACCTTCTGATCCACCATCTGGCGGATACGACGAAGGTCAGTGCTTCTCTTCCGCTCGTCCCGGCGCTTGTTCTGATTGCACTCAGCGTCGTTCTGACCCTGATCGGCGGTCTGATTCCGTCGAAGAAAGCGGCAAAAAGCGATCCGGTTACGGCACTCCGGACAGAATAATCTGATCCTTAAAACACACTTGCAAGTACGCAAAAAGCGGCCGGCAGAGGCTTTTCAAAAGTCCCGCCGGCCGCTTTTTTCTATCTTAAACTTTTATTTTTCTTCCAGAAAAAATCCATGCTCTGTCCGCACCAGTGTCGTCTCATAGAAGGTCTTTGCGAACTGCACCAGATAAGCAGTATCTTTGGCGCCTGCCGTCTCATACGGGGAATGCATCGCAAGCTGAGCCATTCCGATATCCACGCTTGTCACCGAGACAAGAGAGTTCAGAATTGCGCCGAGCGTGCTTCCGCCCGGAATGTCGGCGTGGTTTGCGAATACCTGGCACGGTACGCCGGCCTTCTCGCAAATCATCTTTGTTACGGCTTCCGAAACAGCATCGGTCGTGTATTTCTGGTTTGCACTCTGTTTGATGACAACGCCGCCGTTCATGTAGACGCGGCTCTTCGGATCGTATTTCTCCGCATGCGCCGGATGGAACGCATGTGCATTATCGGCAGAAACCATAAAGCTTCCCGCAAGATCTCTGTGGTAAGCGATCGTATCTTTTCCGCACGCTGCGTTGATGTGCTGCAGGGTCTCAGTCAGGAACGACGAATCTGCGCCCTGTTTGGTAAGGCTTCCGACTTCCTCGTTGTCAAAGATTGCGCAGACATTAACCTGACCTGTCGCTTTTGCGGCAAGGAATCCTTTTAAGGAACCGAATGCGCTCTGCAGATCGTCGAGGCGGCCGCTGGACAGAAATTCTTTGCTGGCGCCCCAGATAGAGCCTCCACGCGGTTGTACAGATAAAGTTCCATCGAGAGGATGTCCTCTTTTGCCGTATCCGGCAGAAACAGCTCATAGAAATGATCTTTCGCTGTCTCATCACCGAGAATCGGGAGCATGTCGGTCTGCACACTGTATTTGATTCCGTTGTTGATGTCGCGGTTCAGATGAATCGGCAAATTCGGGATCGTCACCAGATCTCGTCCGGCATCAACCAGCACGGATTTCACGCTGTTTCCGTCACGTACACCATGCGGCCCGCCAGGGAAAGCGGACGGTCAAACCATGGGGAACGGATCATTCCGCCGTAGCCCTCCACGTTCAGGCGGGTATAATGACCATCCGTCACGAATGGGTCCTCTCCCTTTACTTTAAACGTCGGACAGTCGCTGTGGCTTGCGATGATCTGGTAGCTGGAAAATGCGCTCGTCCGGGATCTGGAACGCAATCACCGAGGATTCATTTCTCGTCACATAATATTTTCCGCCCGGAACGAGACTCCATTCTTTTGTCTCCTCCAGTTTTGTATATCCATTTTCGTTCAGCAGATCACTGGCTTCTTTTACCACATGAAACGGGCTTTTGCACCGCATGATAAAATCGAGCAGCTCCTGCGCTGTATTCAGGTATTCCATAGTTTTTCTCCTTTGCATATATTCAAACGCTTCTTCTATTTTATAAAATCCCGCTGTCTTTTTCAAGACCCAAAAACCTGTGGGAACTTACTGTATCACTCGCAATCATCGTTTCGAATCGGATATTCGCAATCCGCTTCGCTACTCGCACATAAAACCAGCCGCTGCTTCACAAAAAAATCCCGCACAGACAGATTTTTATTTTCTGTCGTGCGGGACTTACTTTTTCCGTTTTTTCTGCTATGCAGAACCTGATTTCCGGTATACAACTGATAATATTTTCCTTTCTGTTCCATCAGCTGATCATGGGTACCGCGCTCAATAATTTGTCCCTGCTCAAGAACCATGATACAATCGGCGTTTCGTACGGTAGACAGACGATGTGCGATAACAAAGGTTGTTCTTCCGCTCATCAGCTTATCCATACCATCCTGAACAATGCGCTCGGTACGGGTATCAATGGAGCTTGTCGCCTCATCGAGAATCAGTACCGGCGGATCCGCAATGGCTGCACGCGCGATCGCAAGAAGCTGCCGCTGACCCTGGGACAGATTCGCACCGTCTCCGGTCAGCATTGTGTCATAGCCCTGCGGCAGACGCATAATGAACCCGTGCGCATTCGCCAGTTTTGCTGCTGCTACAACCTCATCCTCCGTCGCATCGAGCTTTCCGAAGGCAATATTTTCTCTTACCGTTCCCGTAAACAGATGTGTATCCTGCAAAACAATGCCAAGCGATCTTCTCAGATCGTCTTTTTGATCTTTTCCAATATTGATCTCATCGTAACGGATCTTACCTTTCTGAATATCATAAAAACGGTTGATCAGATTGGTAATGGTTGTTTTTCCGGCTCCGGTGGAACCGACAAACGCGATCTTCTGACCCGGCTCCGCAAACAGTGATACATCGTGCAGAACGATTTTATCCGGGTTATAGCCGAAATCAACATGTTCGAATACCACACGGCCCTGCAGCTCGCGGTAATCCACAGATCCATCTGCCTGGTGCGTATGCTTCCATGCCCATTTTCCGGTACGCTCTTTCGTCTCGGTGAGTTTTCCGTTTTCTTCCTTCGCATTGACAAGCGTTACATACCCCTCGTCCAGCTCCGGCTCTTCATCCATCAGGCGGAAAATACGTTCGGCTCCTGCAAGTGCCATAACGATTGCGTTCAACTGCTGGCTGACCTGGTTGATCGGCATGTTAAAACTCTTGTTGAAGGTCAGAAAGCTTGCCAGACCACCGAGCGTAAAGCCACCGACATTGCCAAGGGCAAGTGCACCGCCGACAATCGCACAGACAACATAGCTCATATTTCCAAGCTGTGCATTGATCGGTCCGATGACATTCGCAAACGCATTGGCATTGTAAGCACTCTCATACAGATTGTTATTAATTTCTTTGAATTTTTCGATATTCTCCTCTTCATGACAGAATACCTTGACAACCTTCTGGCCATCCATCATCTCTTCGATAAAGCCGTTGACTTTACCAAGATCCTCTGCTGTTTTACAAAGAAATTTCCGGAAAATCCGGCCACCTTTTTTGTCACTCCCAGCATGATAGATACCATAACCAGCGTTGTAATCGTCAGCGGGATGTTCAGAATCAGCATACTGACAAAGACACTGACAATCGTGATTGCACTGTTGATGATCTGCGGGATACTCTGACTGATCATCTGGCGCAGAGTATCAATATCATTTGTATAAATCGACATAATATCGCCGTGCGCATGCGTATCAAAATATTTGATTGGCAGCTTTTCCATATTGCCGAACAGATCATTTCTCAGATTCCGCAGGGTTCCCTGGGACACATAAATCATGGTACGGTTCTGAATGAACGCAGCCACAATACCGATCCCGTAAAATCCGGCCACCCGCAAAATTGCGTGGAGCAGCGGGCCAAATCCGGATCCGCTGGGTCAGCATCGGCGTGATATAGCGTCAATCAGCGTTTTCATAAACATCGTTCCCTGTACGTTTGCCAGGACGTTGACAAAATCGCAATGACAACAGCGATGCAATGTACGGTATAATCCTTTAATGCATATTTCATAATTCTGGTAAAGATCTTCATCGGATTCTTGACCTGCGGTTTCACCCCTCTTGGAGGTCTTGCGCCCGGCCCCTTTACCTGCTGTACTCTCTCTGCCATTCCTTACTCACCTCTCTTTTCGTCAAAGTCTCCGCCGCCACCGGTCTGAGACTCATATACTTCGCGGTAAATTTCATTGGTTTTCAGTAATTCCTCATGGCTTCCAAAACCATTTACTTTTCCGTTCTCCATGACAATGATACGGTCTGCGTCCTGCACACTGGAAATACGCTGTGCATGATCAGCTTTGTCGTTTCAGGAATCTCGGTCAGGAATGCCTTCCGGATTTTTGCATCGGTTGCGGTATCGACAGCACTTGTACTGTCATCCAGAATCAGCACCTTTGGTTTTTTCAGCAGCGCTCGTGCGATACAGAGGCGCTGTTTCTGGCCGCCGGATACGTTGGATCCGCCCTGCTCGATGTAGGTGTTGTAGCCTCCGGCATCCGGTCGATAAATTCATCAGCGCAGGCAAGACGGCAGACACGCTTGCACTCTTCTTCCGAAGCATTTTTATCACCCCAGCGAAGATTGTCGAGAATGGTACCGGAAAACAGCACATTTTTCTGTAAAACAACGGCTACTTCATTTCGCAGAGTTTCCATATCGTAGGAACGGACATCCTTTCCGCCGACTTTGATGGAGCCTTCCGTGACATCGTACAGACGGCTGATCAGGTTGACAAGACTCGTCTTCGCACTTCCGGTTCCGCCGATGATACCGATGGTCTCACCGGATTTGATCGAAAGGTTGATATCCGAAAGAACCGGCTCGCCTGCTCCCTTTTTGTAGTTGAAGTAGACGTGATCGAAGGTAATGCTTCCGTCCGGAATATCAAAGTCCGGATTCTCCGGATTGTCGAGATCGCTCTTCTCATTCAGAACCTCGGTAATACGGCGCGCACTCGCAAGGCTCATCGTGATCATAACGAATACCATCGAAAGCATCATGAGGCTCATCAAAATGTTCATGCAGTAGGTCAGAAGGCTCATCAGCTCTCCTGTTGTCAGGCTGCTTCCGACGATCATCTTCGCACCGAGCCAGCTGATCAGAAGAATACAGCTGTAAACGGTAAGCTGCATCAGCGGCGCGTTGAAGGAAAGGTTTTCCTCTGCTTTACAGAAAATTTTGTAGATGTTCTCTGCTGCTTTGTGGAACTTACTTGTTTCATGATCCTCACGCACATACGCTTTTACTACGCGGATGGCGGATACGTTTTCCTGTACGCTCGCATTCAGCTCATCGTACTTCGGAAATGCCTGATCGAAATATTTCATCGCGGAACGCATGATCAAAAACAGACACGTTCCGAGGATAAGAATGGCTACCAGATAAACGCTTGCAAGACGTGCATTGATATAAAACGACATAATCATCGCGATAATCATGCTCGACGGTGCACGCATGCACATACGAAGAATCATCTGATAGGCATTCTGCAGGTTGGTGACGTCTGTCGTCAGGCGGGATGACAAGCCGTGCGGTGACTGAATTTGTCGATATTCGAAAATGAATATTCCTGAATGTTTTCAAACATGGCCTGACGCAGATTTCTTGCAAATCCGGCAGACGCTTTTGCTCCATATTTTCCGCCCATGATACCGGCAAACAGACCGATGGCTGCTGCTGCACCATGAACGCTCCCACCACGTAGATGTGATGGAGATCGCCTTTTTCTACACCATCATCGATAATGGATGCCATCATAAGAGGAATGATCATCTCCATGATAACTTCCAGAATCATGAAAAGCGGAGTGGCAATGGAGGCTTTTTTAAACTCTTTTACCTGTGCTCCAAGTGTTTTTAACATGATGTCTCTCCTAACATATTTTTTACATTGCTTTTGAGCTGGTCGATGACACGGTAGAAGGTATCGAGATCTTCTTTTGCAATTCCTTCAATTGTCTGTTCTTCCAGAATATCGATCATATCTTTCGTCTTCTCGTGAAGCTCTCTTCCGGTATCGGTCAGCACCAGTTTCTTCAGACGTGCATCATAGGGAACGGACTCCCGTCGGATGTAGCCCTTTTTCTCCATGAGCTTTAAAATATTCGTCACGGTGGACCGACAGATCTTAAACTCCGCCTCGATATCCTTCTGGAAAATATCTTTGTCTTCGTTCCGGCACAGATACCCTAAAATCCATCCGTGCATGGCGGTCAGTTCATCGACCCCCGCTCTCTGGCGGCTGCCATCAGGTTCCGTGACATCATATTGTCCAGCGTCCGCAGTTCGTGGCCGATTTTTCTTTTTTTACAACACACGCTGCTTTTTCCTCCTTTCCCCTTTGCTGCCGTCCCCATCTGTTCTTTATAAAACTGTTTGAACAAGGACTGTTCTATAAGCAACTGTTCTATAGATAACTGTTTCATATTAAACAGTTCGCTATAGAACATCCTAGGAGGTTTTGTGGGAAATGTCAACCTGTTTGCGTAAAAAAATTTGAAAAAAATGCTCCGGATAAAAGTTTTCCACTTTCCGCCCGGAGCATTCCGCTCGTTTATTCTTCGATTTTTCTTCTTAAATAGCTTCCCACCATATGGGAAAAGTTGCGGATGTCGCGCGCATATGCGAAATCCTTGCCGAAAATCTTCTGCTCCGCCATAAGCTCCGTCTCCTCGCCTACAAAGACCCCAAGCACCGAGACACCCTGCTGCCTAAGGCGCCGCACCTCAGTTGCCGTGTCATGCAGCGCATAGTCATCCCGGTACGGCTTTGGATTTCTCGCATTCGGCCGGTTCACCAGCACATCGTACGGCTTTCCGTCGCTTAAGAGGATCAGCAGCTTCCGGTCCTCCTGGCGTTTTAAAAGATCCATCCCCGCCGCTTGACAGCAAGCCCGTCGCGGTTGTTGATGATGTAATATACTCAAAAATATTGCTGTTCTTCTCCCGCGGATCGTCGTAATCGCGCATCCGGTGCAGAATCGTGTAATCCCAGAACGTACAGAAGCTCATCACGCGGAACGGGATGTGCAGGCGGCTTAAGGTCTCCGCCAGAATGTACGTCTGCAGTGTCACATTCTCCTGGCGCGGCCGCTGGGAACCGCTCGCATCCACGAGAATATCCACGACAAAATCCAGCGAATTCCGCCGCTGCTCCAGCCGGAACAGATCCGCATTCTGACTCCGTCCCACCTTCCACATCCGCGCGGGCTGTAAAATTCCGTGGTCTGCATCTGCAAACGACTGGTCCTCCTGCAGCAGCATCGCTTTTTTCAGTTCCTGATACAGCAGCGAAATGTTCTGCCGCACCGCGCGGTGCTGGTCGTAATAGGCATGAAGGTTTTTATCCTTCTGCTTCTGCGCGTAGGAGAGCTGATAATACTTTCCGACCGGATTTTTCAGCACACCCTCCGTGTAATAGAGGCTGCAGTCGCTGTGGATGCCGCGGCAGAGCTGGTAATTCCGGCTTTTCTCCTCACTCTCCGAGAGCCACGTTTTTCCGTAATTGCGCTGAATGTACTGATACATCCGTGCCAGCGCTTTCTCATCAACGACAACGACCTTTTTGGTATCGCTTCCCGCTGTTTTTTCTTTCTTCTCTTCCGCCTCTTTTGATGTGAAATTTGTCATATCAAGCGAAACTCGCTCCAGATATGTCTCGAGCCCGTCCTCGTACAGTTCCTCCGAAATGAAATCCTTCCAGGAATACTCGGTGAGCTCCTCGATCGTTACCGCAAGAACCGAGGCAAGATCACCGTGCTTTTTCACAAATGCGGGATCGACGACCTTATTGTACAGCTCGTCCGTCACCCGGATCAGTTCCATTGTATCCGCTGTTTCGGATGCGTGCTTCAGCAGCTCCATCCACTCCCGCGTTTTCCCCGAGTATGAAGGGCTTTTTTCCTCGTCCTCCTCTCTTCTTCCGCGCAGATACTCCAGTTTCAGGCGCCTGTCTCATTTTTGGATAAAGATTCAAACGAGTGGTCCAGTATTTCCTCCGCTGCTCTCCTTCGAAAGCCCTTGACACCGGGGCGCTCGCTTTCGAGCCGCTTCGATACGGCCTCCTCCGTCACCAGCTGGGCGAGCATCATCAGTTCTCCCTCCGCTGCGCCGCTGTAAACCTTCTTCACCAGATACAGGCTGTAGGCTTCCCGATCAAAGTAACACGAAAAGGCACCCTGGCGGATCGTATCGTACAGCACCGTATCCGGCTCTTTCGCATACCGCTCCACGTCCGGGTTCAGCTTCAGCGTGTAGTCGCCGCTGACGGTCCAGACGAGATTGCGGATCCGGCTCTCCAGCTCCATCTCATGCGTTTTTAATGTTTCCTCTGTCACCATACGTATTTCCTCTAAAAAATATCCTGCGGCGTCCACTCTTCCGGAATCCGCGTGCGCACAACATCCCGCACGATCTTCTTTTTCAAACAGGTCAAAGCATTTATTGACAATGCCGATCTGCACCGCAAGATACGGGGACAGCCCCTGGCGCATCGTACCGATCGCTCCGAACAGGCCGCGGAGGTCGAGCGCACGCGTGGTGATTTCCGCCTGTTTTGCCTTTTTCTGCAGATCGAGGTAAAGACCGGCCAGCGCATCGCGTGCCGCCGGTTTCAGATCCGGGAATTTTGACTGCATCAGATAAAACAGTGTCTCTTCCGTAAGCGACGGCATGTCAATCACCAGAAAGCGGGACACCAGCGCCTCGTTCAGCTCTCTCGTTCCCGCATAGCCGTAGTTCATCGTTCCGATCATCCGCGCCGCCGGGTGAAGCGGAATTTTATCGTAGCCCGGCACATCGATAATGCGGCGGTAGTCGAGCGCGGCGTGAAGAACACTGACTGCATCGTTTTTCGCCATGTTGATCTCATCGAGAATGCCAAAACCGCCTTCCTCTGCACAGCGGTAAATGCTGCCCTTCCGGAGTGTGACCTCCTGGTTCTGGAACGTATCGGTTCCGATCAGCTCGGCACTTCCTGTGTTTACATGGAAGGAAACGTTGTACGTCGGTCTTCCGAAAACATACGCCAGTGTCTCTGCCAGCACGTTTTTTCCCGTTGCCTTCTCGCCGGTCAGCAGCAGATTTTCGCCCTGCAGCAGCGCGGCAATTGCCATCTCCAGAATCTCTTTTCCAAAAACGGGATTTCCGGCGTACTCATGCGGTTCTCTAAGCCCTCCGCCACCGGATAGCTCTCGCGGAATCTCCGCACGCTCTCAATTAACGCCCCGCTCACGCCCTGTTCCTGTAAAAATGAATCGTTCATCTTCTATTTTTTAATCCTCTCTGTCGTTAAAATATTCTTTTTGCTTCTACCAGTATACGGGATCTGCCTTTTTTCTGCAAGACCTGTCGGACTTATAGTAATCCCCAAAATAATGCAAAAAATTCGCGCTCTGCAGCACTGCCTTTTTTGCATTATTTTCGGGTCTTGCTATAGATTGAATTGAATTGAAACATAAAGACACCGGAAAACAGGCTTTATCCCGTTTCCCGGCGTCTTATTTCTGTCATTGATTCAGTTCATGCATCGCATTATCCGCGGATTCCGGAAAGAATTTCCTCTGTGGAAGCTTTTGCCTCCTCGTCCAGGTTCTCTTTCTTATAGTTCTCATATCTCTGTTTGTGATGCGGATTCTCTGCCCACAGCTCGTCTGCGGCTTTTTTCCACTCAGCAGCATACAGGTCACATTTCCGTCACAGATGCTCTGCGCTCTCCGGAGACTGCAGGTCGGTTGACTTCGCGCCGGTCTTCTCTACCATCTCACGCAGCAGTTCCGGATTTTCGAGCATCGGACATGGGCGCAGGTGGTTGCGGTTGAACGGCTGTCCATCGCGGTATGCCTGGAACAGCGGCTGCTGCAGTGCTTCAATCAGGGAAACTTCGTTGATGTTGGCGCCGGAGTAATGGATGAAAACACACGGCTCCACATCGCCGTTTGCATTGATATGGCAGTAGTTTCTTCCTCCTGCGATACAGCCTCCGACGAACTCACCGTCGTTCTGGAAGTCCATAACAAAGATCTGTTTGTCGCTCTTATCGGAACGGATCTCACGCAGTCTGTGATAGATATATTTTCTCTGCTCAACCGTCGGCATCAGCTCCGGTGCAGCGTCCATGCCGACCGGCATGAAGTGGAAATACCAGCTGTAACGGCATCCGTGCTCGATCAAAAGATCCAGGAACTCGTCACTTGTAACGGTCTCGAGGTTTGCTCTTGTGTAGCAGATGGAAGTACCAAAAAGCAGACCGTGTTTTTTCATCAGATCCATGCTGCCAGAACTTATCGAAAATACCCTCGCCGCGGCGTCCGTCGTTGACCTCCTCGAAGCCTTCCAGAGACAGGGAGAAGGAGATATTGCCGAGCTTCTGAACCGCCTCACAGAACTCCTCGTCGATCAGGGTTCCATTGGTGAAGCAGTGGAATTCACAGTCATGATGCTCTTCTGCCAGACGCAGGATGTCTTTTTTGCGCACAAGCGGTTCGCCGCCGGTGAACATGTAGAAGTAGGTTCCCAGCTCTTTTCCCTGGCTTATGATATCAGAAAGTTTCTCATAGGAAAGATTCAGCTTGTGGCCGTATTCTGCTGCCCAGCATCCGGTGCAGTGCAGGTTACAGGCACTTGTCGGGTCCATCAGCATCGTCCATGGGATGTTGCAGTTGTATTTTTCACGGTTCATACGGATCTGTTTCGTTCCGACGAAAGCTGCCTGGAATCCCAGGTTCAAAGCAGTCATTTTGATCACCTGCGGATCCAGCTCGTCCAGTCCGCGGTTGACATACTGTACCATTTGTTGTCCGGATTCTGCAGCATGGTGCGGATGTTGTCGAAGGTTTTCTCCGCAAACATATTTCCGGTAAATTTCTGTACAAAATCCGTCAGATTCAACAGCGCTTTTGTTCTGTCGTCTCCGTGATTCACATATTTTAAAACACCATCGATCGCAGCGCCTGCAGCGGCTCTTTCTACTTTCATTTTTGCATCCATTGTTCACGATCTCCTTTGTAATAGTTTAATATTTTCGCCCGGAATTGATCTGGTTTTGAATACCACATCCTGGCTTTTTCCCATTATATTCTCCATATTTGGAAAATACAACCCAAAATTCCCTCGTTTTGGACACATCAAAAAAGTGTCCCACAAGGGAACACTTTTTCCTGTTTTTCTCTTTCCGTTATATTTTACATTGCATTTTCAGATTCACACAAAGCATTTTCTAATTTTCGATCAGAACCGCGCGGATCGGTCCGCCGTACTGGTGTTTCTTTTTGACCGGAGCAGCCACAAGAAAATAATGACCCGAGGTCACTTTCTCCAGATTCAGATTTTCGACAATCACCGTACCTTTTTTCAGCAGCTGCTGATGAACATCATTCCCCGATGTCTCATTTCCGACAGTTTCCTGCTCCACACCGAGCAGCACCAATTTTTTCTCTGCCAGGTAATCTGCCCCATCGCGTGTAATCTGCGCATCGCCGCGGATCAGAAGACGTTCACAGTCCTCTTCCATGACCTCCTCGAGCACTTCTCTTGTCACTTTTCCCTCAAGCTCCGCCACCTGACAGATGCCAAGTGACCGATCGAGCGTCGTCTGCGCCGTTCCTTCCTCCGTCATCAGATGACGCGGCGCGTCCATTGCGGAAAACTGCTCTCCGGAAATGTCATATAATTTCATATTTTCCTATCCTCAAACCGGGAAACTCCCGTCTTTCTTTTTTCCAATATTTGCCGATACTGCCAGATTCTGCCGGCAGCCAAACCTTGTTTAGTATAGCCTATTTTCGGACGCTTTACAAGGCTCATTTCTGCAAAAATTCTGACTTTTATACAGCAATCCTATCTGCAATAAACAATTTGTCATTTTCACTCCCCTGGTGTATAATAGAAATATCCAAACGGTTACGCTATCTTTCAAAAGGGAGGGAAATCTTATGAAACTCCGGCTAAGCCCGTGGATCTGCGCCACAGCTTCGCCGGAGTTTTTTACACTCTTCTGGTTTACGGAATCAGACGGTGAATGTCTCTTGGAAACAGGGATGCGTTCCGCACATTTTCAAATCCGAGAAGCCGTGCCGTAAACCGCTCCAGCCCAAGACCGAGACCGCCGTGCGGAGGCATGCCGCAGCGGTGCATCATTAGATAGCTCTCAAACGCTTCCACATGCATGCCGCGGCTTTCGATCTTTTCCACCTGCTCCCGGTAATTGTGGATGCGCTGGCCGCCGGTCGTCACTTCAAGGCCGCGGAACAGAAGGTCAAAGCTTTCCGTCTCTGCCGGGTTTTCTCTGCTGTCCATCGCGTAGAACGGGCGCTTGGCGCTTGGATAATGTGTCACAAATACGAAGTCACTGCCTGTCGTTTTCTTCACGTATTCGCACAGCAGTTTTTCCTCCTCCGGTTCAAAGTCCAGTTTCTCCGAAAAGGCTCTTTTGTATACGCGGCTCACCAGCTCTTTCGCCTCGGAAAAACGGATTCTCGGAATCTCCGTGATCACCGGCACCTCTGCTTTTAAAAGCGAAAGCTCCGCTCCGCATGTCTCCTGCAGCCGTCCAAATGTGTACCGCAGCATTTCCTGCTCCATCGCCATGATGTCCTCAAAATTCTCGATATAGCCATCTCAAAGTCCACGCTTGTATATTCGTTCAGATGACGCGCCGTGTCGTGCTTCTCCGCCCGGAAGACCGGTGCGATCTCGTAGACACGCTCGAAGACGCCGACCATCATCTGCTTGTAAAACTGCGGCTCTGCGCCAGATATGCCTGTTCGCCGAAATACGACAAAGAGAAGATATTAGCTCCGCCCTCGGCTCCCGCCGCTACGAGCTTCGGTGTGTGGATTTCGGTGAAGTGCTGTCCATCCAGAAATTCGCGGAACGCCTGACAGATCTTTGCCTGGATCTGGAAAATCGCGCGCTCTTTTTCGTTGCGCAGCGTAATTGGCGATAGTCCAGCAGGTTCTCGATGGAAGTGTTGACCCGCTTCTGGTTGATGACAACCGGCGGTACTTCTTCCGGCTCGGAGAGGATTTCCACGTCTAACAGATGCAGGTCATACCCGCTTCTGGAACGCTCTTCACGGATCACCTCCGCGGTAAACCGGACACACGCCTCTTCTTTTAATTCCTCCAATGCAAACCGGGCATACGCCGGCTCGTACACGCACTGTACCATCTGCCGTTTCGTCCGAAGCAGCACAAATGCAAATGAGCTCATTTTTCGGATTTTGTAAATGCTTCCATGCAGCCGCACGATTTCGCCGATGTGTGCTCCTAACTGCTCTGCTTCGAGTTCCTCTGTTTTTCTTACTTTTACGGTATTCATTTCTGTCTTCATAGTCTTTTCTGCCTTTCTGTTCTGATTTTTCTTTATCGCCGCAAAATCAGCAGAAAATCCATATGGACATAATCTGTATGTCCCATACGATCACAACCCTTCTCTGATGTAAATTTCAAGTCATTCCCGCATGGATAAAAAATGGCAAAGAAAAACCACACGGGGTATTTCTTTTTCTCCCAGTGTGGTTTCCCTTTGCCTTATCTTCCACACAGGTACAACACAATCAGCGCCTGTACCTGTGAAGTATAGTAGTCTTCACTTTGATACAAGCGCTATCAATCGTCGTCCCTGTGCATCTGTACGCTGTGCATCTCGTTCATCGTTGATAACCTCTGTTTCGTAGTTTTGTTGTATTATAATTCTGCGTTCCGGTTTTGTCAACCTTATTTTCCGTAATCGATGATCACCACTTCCGCTTTCGTCCCGATCCGCATCGGCG
>ENA-OQIG01000845-OQIG01000845.1-human-gut-metagenome-genome-assembly--contig:-NODE-845-length-15663-cov-2.314174_pt1 | contig 15663 bp, 15 predicted proteins | sample MGYA00242576_ERZ504741 | MGnify/ENA primary metagenome ERZ504741 (study PRJEB26092, sample SAMD00036436) | human gut metagenome | host: Homo sapiens | study: EMG produced TPA metagenomics assembly of... | reverse complement strand
CAAGCTTCAACTAACGACCATGGGGAGCAGAATTCTCTTTGACACTGTAAGAACTTATCATGGAATTCGAAAAAATGAATTCGGTATCTCTATTCCTGATGACCAAGCAGAAAAGATTGGTACTGTAGGTGATGCTGTATCTTATATCGAAGAACACGCTAAGTAATTATCCGATTTCATCAATATGGAATTAAAAAGAGTGGTAGTAACAGGCCTTGGCGCCATTACTCCTGTTGGCAATGATGTACCCGAATTCTGGGAAAATCTAGTGAACGGGGTTAGTGGAGCAGGGCCTATTACTCATTTTGATGCGTCGCAATTCAAGACCCAGTTTGCATGCGAAGTGAAAAACTTCGATGTAACTAAATATATCGACCGTAAAGAGGCAAGAAAGATGGACTTATACACTCAGTATGCTGTCGCTGTTGCCAAAGAAGCGGTATCGGACTCCGGTCTTGACGTCGAAAAAGAAGATTTGAACAGAATCGGTGTTATTTTTGGCGCCGGTATCGGTGGTATACATACATTCGAGGAAGAAGTAGGCAACTACTACACTCATCAGGAAATAGGTCCCAAGTTCAATCCGTTCTTCATCCCGAAGATGATCTCGGATATTGCTGCCGGACAGATTTCTATCATGTATGGTTTCCATGGTCCTAACTACGCGACTTGTTCAGCATGTGCTACTTCTACCAATGCCATTGCGGATGCCTTCAACCTGATTCGTCTGGGTAAAGCAAACGTAATCGTATCCGGTGGTTCGGAAGCAGCCATCTTCCCTGCAGGCGTAGGCGGTTTCAACGCTATGCATGCTCTGTCAACACGCAACGATGAGCCGAGCAAGGCTTCACGTCCATTCAGCGCAAGCCGTGACGGCTTCATCATGGGCGAAGGTGGCGGTTGCCTGATCTTGGAAGAACTGGAACACGCTAAGGCCCGTGGTGCGAAAATCTATGCAGAAGTTGCCGGTGTAGGTATGTCTGCAGATGCTCATCACCTGACAGCTTCCCATCCGGAAGGTCTTGGTGCCAAACTGGTAATGCTGAACGCTCTGGAAGATGCAGAAATGGATCCGAAAGAAGTAGATTACATCAACGTTCACGGAACATCTACTCCGGTAGGTGATATTTCTGAAGCGAAAGCAATTAAGGAAGTATTCGGTGATCACGCATACGAACTGAACATCAGTTCTACAAAATCAATGACTGGTCACTTGCTGGGAGCTGCCGGTGCGGTAGAATCTATCGCAAGCATCCTTGCCATCAAGAACGGCATTGTTCCTCCGACTATCAACCACGAAGAAGGTGACAACGACGAGAACATTGACTACGACCTTAATTTCACGTTCAACAAAGCTCAGAAACGTGAGGTTAATGTTGCCCTGTCCAATACATTTGGATTCGGTGGTCACAATGCGTGCGTTATCTTCAAGAAATACGCTGAGTAAAATCGTGTTACGTAACCAAATAGATAAGATAAGACTCCTGTTCCGCAAAGACAGAGAGTCTTATCTTTGTTTTTACCGGATACTCGGATTTTATCCGCACAATATCCAGATCTACGAACAAGCGCTCCTGCATAAGTCATCTGCCGTCCGCTCCGAGAAGGGACGTCCGCTGAACAACGAGCGACTGGAGTTTTTGGGTGACGCCATACTCGACGCCATCGTAGGAGATATTGTCTATAAACGTTTCGAAGGAAAACGGGAAGGTTTCCTGACAAACACACGTTCCAAGATCGTACAACGGGAGACTTTGAACAAGTTAGCCGTGGAGATCGGTCTGGACAAACTTATCAAATATTCTACCCGCTCCTCTTCCCACAACAGTTATATGTATGGGAATGCTTTCGAAGCATTTATCGGAGCCATTTATCTGGATCAGGGGTATGAACGTTGCAAGCAGTTTATGGAGCAGCGAATCATCAACCGTTATATTGATCTGGACAAAATCTCCCGCAAAGAGGTTAACTTCAAGTCCAAGCTTATCGAATGGAGCCAGAAGAACAAGATGGAGGTTTCCTTTGAGTTGATCGAGCAGTTCCTCGACCATGACAGTAATCCCGTTTTCCAGACAGAGGTTCGCATCGAAGGGCTTCCTGCCGGAACTGGTACGGGCTATTCCAAAAAAGAATCTCAGCAGAATGCCGCACAAATGGCTATCAAGAAGGTGAAAGACCAGACATTCATGGATACAGTCAATGAAGCGAAGTCGCAGCATTCGAAGCCGTCAGAAGTGGAAACAGAGTCGGTCGAACCTGAATTAACTGAGTCGGAAACCATGGAACCGGATACTTTGGAGACCGAAGCACCGGAAGCGGAAACGACTGCAGACAAAGTCGAAACGACTGTTAATGAGGTCGAAGCAACAGAAACTGAGAAGGAATGACGACTCCAACTACCATCCTAACGACAAAAGAGTAAATTATAAGTTAACCGAAACAAATCCCCATGCGGCGGCCCTGAATCACTAAATCGTGATCTTCAGTTACCAACTTCAATTTACCGGCAACTTCTTCAAGAGGGATAGACGAAATGTCATCTCCTTTTAAGGCAATCATACGTCCGAATTGTCCATTGGCAATCAATTCTGTCGCGTGTCCTCCCATGCGGGTAGACAGGTTACGGTCGAAAGGAGTAGCGAACCGCCACGCTGAATATATCCCAATACGGTTTCACGTGTTTCGATGCCCGTTTCATATTCTATTTCCTGTGCGATGTATTCCGCGGCACGTTTCCGGCCATCCGTCAGGATGCCTTCTGCCACCACTACGATGGAATAGGGTTTGCCTTTTTTCAGCCTTTCGAGGATTGTATTTCCTATATTCTTGATGTTGTAAGGGATTTCGGGGACAAGAATGACGTCGCCGCCACCCGCCATGCCCGAATACAGGGCAATCCAGCCGCTTTATGCCCCATCACTTCAATAACCATCACCCTTTTGTGCGAGCTGGCGGTAGAATGCAAGCGGTCGATGGCATCCGTAGCGATGCTCACGGCGGAGTCAAATCCAAAGGAAATATCCGTTCCCCAAATATCATTATCAATGGTTTTGGGACCGATACGATGTTGACGCCCATTGCGGCAAATTTAGCGGCAGTTTTCTGCGTTCCGTTTCCTCCGATGCAGAGACACAATCCAGTCCCATTTCCTGAATATTCTGAAGAATCAGTGCCGGCTTGTCGACATCCGAGACGACGCCTCCTTTTTTAAAAGTTTCTCGCGCGAAGTACCCAGCATTGTACCCCCTTGGTTCAACAATCCGGATAAGGATTTATCAGTAAAGGATTCGATGTCTTTTGTCAGCAAACCTTGAAAACCACTATGAATTCCTATTACTTCCATCCATAGTGATTGATGGCAGTTTTGCACACGCCACGGATAGTGGCATTTATACCGGGGCAGTCTCCTCCGGAAGTCAGGATTCCAATTCTCATTGTCGTTTTTTTTAGTCAGAAACTCGGGATTCAAGAAAAGTCGCCAAATTTTAACGATTATTTCCGTCGTAAAGATAGAAAAAAAGATAAATAAGGTTACTTTTGCACGACTAAACATTATTATGTTAAAGCAGAAATGAATATTACAAAGATTATTAGTAAGACTTTCGATTCCCGTTTAAAACAAATAGACCTTTATGCTAGTCAGGCTAGTGAGATACAGCACCGTGTGCTGAGTCGCTTAGTGAACCAAGCTGCACAGACAGAGTGGGGAAAAAAGTACGACTACGCCTCCATCCGTAGCTATGAGGATTTCAGAAACCGCCTTCCAATACAGACTTATGAGGAAATAAAACCTTATGTAGAACGCTTGCGGGCGGGGGAACAGAATCTGCTTTGGCCATCGGAAATACGCTGGTTTGCCAAATCATCCGGAACGACCAATGATAAAAGCAAATTCCTGCCTGTCAGCAAAGAAGCTCTGGAAGACATTCACTATAGAGCGGTAAAGATGCTGCGGCACTTTACTTCCGCATCAATCCGGACAGCCACTTTTCTCGGGAAAAGGGTTGATTCTGGGAGGCAGCCATAGTCCGAACCTCAACTCCAACCATAGTTTGGTGGGAGACTTGTCGGCGATTCTGATTCAGACGTCAATCCGTTAATCAATTTCATTCGTGTGCCGAGCAAGAAAATCGCTTTGATGAGCGAATGGGAAACCAAGATAGAAGCGATAGCCAACAGTACTATTCCGGTCAATGTGACCAGTTTGTCCGGTGTACCCTCATGGATGCTGGTACTTATCAAGCGTATTCTCGAAAAGACCGGCAAACAAACTCTGGAGGAAGTGTGGCCGAATCTGGAAGTATTCTTCCACGGCGGAGTGGCTTTCACCCCTTATCGTGAGCAGTACAAACAGGTGATTCACTCAAAGATGATGCATTATGTAGAGACCTACAACGCTTCCGAAGGATACTTTGGTACGCAGAACGATCTTTCGGACCCTGCCATGTTGCTGATGATCGACTACGGTATTTTCTACGAGTTCGTTCCGCTGGAAGAAGTTGATAAGGAAAATCCACGTGCTTACTGCCTCGAAGAGGTGGAACTTAACAAGAATTACGCAATGGTGATTTCTACGTCCTGCGGATTGTGGCGATACATGATCGGTGATACGGTGAAGTTTACCAACAAGAACCCATATAAGTTCGTCATCACAGGACGTACGAAGCATTTCATCAATGCTTTTGGAGAAGAACTGATTGTAGATAATGCCGAAAAAGGCCTGGCTAAAGCTTGTGCCGAGACGGGAGCGCAGGTTTGCGAATACTCTGCAGCACCGGTATTTATGGACGAACACGCCAAATGCCGTCATCAATGGCTGATAGAATTTGCCAAGATGCCGGATTCCGTAGAGAAATTTGCCGCAATACTTGATGCTACATTGAAAGAAGTAAATTCAGACTATGAGGCGAAGCGTTGGAAAGATATTGCTCTGCAACCACTGGAAGTCATCGTTGCGCGTCCGGGATTGTTCCATGACTGGCTGGCAAGGAAGGGAAAATTAGGTGGACAGCACAAAGTGCCCAGATTAAGCAATACACGCGAATATATAGAGTCAATGCTGGTGCTGAACAACGAATAAAGTTATCCGAACAAATTAAATCATTATATGACAGAAAGTATCCTACAGTGTACATAATATGCACTGTGGGACTTTTTTGTATTACCAGCTTGCAACTGGTATCTACAACGCTATAAGCAAAAAATAAAGAATAAGATGAGTCGATTCTGTTGCAGATGGCAGATGATTTTTACTTTTTCAAACTTTATAGGAGACTGAAGCAATGATTATTCTACAATGATTCCACCGCCTAGCAACAAACCATCTTTATAGAAGGCAGCAGCCTGCCCGGATGCGATTGCCGTCAACGGTTCGTGAAGTTGTACATGCAGGAAATTATCTAGTGTAACTGTCACGGTACAATGATTTTCCTGTTTCCGATAGCGAATCTTCACAATGATATCCGCATGCCCTAACAAACGTTCCCGATTAACAATATTCCAATCTTTAAGTAACATCTCTGTTTTCTCCAAAGCCTGTAGGGAAGCGAGTACTACTTCATTCTTTTCCGGGCGAATTTCCTTCACAAAGACGGCACGATTCAAATGAATGCCCAAGCCACGCCGTTGTCCGACGGTATAAAAAGGATAACCCTCATGCCAGGCAATAAAATCTCCCTTTTCATCGACAAATCGTCCACGTCTGACCTCCGCTGACCAAGTCTGACCTGCACTGACCTGGGGCTGACCTACGCTGACCTGCGGCTGACAATTGCTGACCAACCACATTTCAGAAAGCTTCGATAATCCATCGGGCAAAAGCAAACTCCCAAACTGTCCCTTTTCACCGCCACTTTCTGAAATCCCCGTTCAGCAGCAAAGGCACGTGCTTCCACTTTGGTAATATCTCCCATCGGAAGCAACATTCTCCGAAGAATATCCTGTTTGAGTCCCCATAAGAAAAAGGTCTGATCCTTGTCCGAATCGGCAGCGTAAGTTATATAACAGGTATCATCCACCTTTACTTTCCGTACATAATGCCCCGTAGCAATATAAAAAATCCCCATTTCATCGGCAATTTTGGATAGAAGAGGCCATTTCAGATAGTTATTGCACAATGTGCAGGGCACAGGAGTATGCCCCACCATATATTCATGCACAAAATATTCGATAATCTGTTTGCGGAATATCTCGCGGGCATCATACGTGATATGACGGATTCCCAAACGCTCTGCCAGATGGCGGGCATCTTCCAGATATTCGGTCGAGTCGTTCAACTCATAGAAACGGAAAGTAACTCCGGTCACCTCATATCCGGCTTCCAGCAATCGCATGGCAGCTACGGAACTGTCCGTACCGCCGCTCATTCCTAACAATACTCGTTTGTTTTCTTCCATCATGCTGCAAAATTAAGGATTTTCCCGTATCTTTGTTTGTTAAAGCCTAAAGAGAATGGAAGAGAAAGCAAATACCGGACAAGTTATCATCGTTTTAACCGAACATCTGACGTTCGGCACACTACTGATTCCTTATATGGCAGAGAAATCTGACGACGGTACATACCAACTCATTGAACAGGCTTTTCACGCTTCACCCGAAGCAATCAGCCGGATGAACGAGGCCGAGCAACAAGCTATCGACATCGCCTCTCATTATACAGAGAAATATCTGATGGGGATCTATTCGCGTGAGAAAACAGTATCCCGTTTTCTGCGCAAATTATCCGAAGATCCGGAGCGGGTAAAGAACAATATCCGCCCATTCATCGAGAAAAAAATGCAGGAGATGCTGACATTGATACGCCATCATAATCTTCCTCTGTATCAGAAACAGGTCGGAAGCAAACTGCTATATGCGCATCATGCCTATCATGTGCATCCTCATGACGTGGAAATCCGTTTTACGTTTCTTGCCGATGAGACCAATTTCCGCTACCAGCTGCAATGCTATTATGACGGGCAGCCGCTCTCATTAAGTGAGCAGAAGCCTGTTATCGTGCTGACCTCCTCACCGTCTGCCCTCTTACTGGGAATGGAGCTGTACTTCTTTCCGCATATTGAGAGCGTACGCATTCTGCCCTTTACCAAGAAAAAGAAAATCAGCGTCCCTGCTTCCCAAATCGAGAAATACATCGATAACATCGTCATTCCAATAGCACGCTATCATGAAATCACGACTCAGGGACTGAATATCATTGAAGAGACGTATGCCTGCGAAGCTGTCCTGTCTCTTGAAGATACCATTTACGACGAACAGATGTTGCGGCTTAGCTTCCGTTATGGTGACCAGTCATTTACTCCCGACACCGTGACCGAAATGAAGAAGATCATTTACCGGAACGATTTCGGCGAGATATTCTTTTTCCGTCGGGATAGCGATGCCGAAGAAGAGAAGCTCCGGATGTTAACAGATTCCGGCTTGCAACGAGTCAGCGACGTTCATTTCAAGCTGTCGCCCGATGCACCCGAAAAGACAATTACCGAATGGATCAGTACATATCGGGAGATGCTCCAACAGTCTTTTCTGCTGACAGGAAACATGGGGAATACTCCTTACTGTCTGGACGAAATCCGCATCGAACAGAGTTGTGATGACGAACCCGACTGGTTTGAGCTACATATCACGGTAGTCATCGGCAATCTGCGTATCCCTTTCTCACGCTTCCGCAAGCACATCCTTGAAGAGAAAAGAGAATTTCTGTTACCGGACGGACGCATGATTCTTTTACCGGAAGAATGGTTCAGCAAATACGGAAACCTGTTGGAACTGGGCACCCAGACGGAGACAGGGATTCGTCTGAAACCGACCTTTGTCGGTGCCGTACAATCGGCTTTAGAAGAAAACGGGCCTAAAAACCTGCTTTTCAAGAGAGAGATACGCAATGTTCCTGTTCCCCAAGGACTGAATGCGAAACTACGACCCTATCAGCAGAAAGGATTCTCATGGATGGTACAGCTGAACAAGCAAGGATTCGGCGGCTGCCTGGCAGATGATATGGGACTTGGAAAGACGCTTCAGACGCTGACGCTGCTGCAATATATATACAAACCGCTTTCTCCTGATGCGGTCACTGCTCCTATGAAGCCCGTATTTACAGAAACCACAGCTTCCGACAGTCAGCCGGACAAGGAATGTACTGCCAACAATCCTCCCGTCAGAGAGCAGATAGCAGATGCCGAAGGACAATTCTCCTTATTCTCGTTTTCCTCCGAAGATGAGCTGCTGCCGGACGCACGGGAAATCAGAGAGAAAAACAGACCGAAAGAAGATGATCACAGACAGGAACACGGAAAGAACTCCCGTAAGCCTGCCACTCTGATCGTTGTCCCCACCTCCCTGCTCCACAACTGGCGAAGAGAGGCTAAACGCTTCACGACTCTTGCGATAGCGGAATATAACAGCAACACCGCGTTTCCCAAAGGACATCCGGAGAAGTTCTTCAATCATTTCCATCTGATATTCACGACTTATGGGATGATGAGGAATAACATTGATATTCTCCGCTCCTACACATTCGAATACATCGTACTTGATGAGAGTCAGAATATCAAGAACAATGATTCCCTTACTTTCCGTTCGGTCATCCAGTTGCAAGGCAAGCACCGGATTGCACTTACCGGTACGCCTATCGAGAACTCTCTCAAAGATTTGTGGGCACAGTTCCGTTTTCTGCAACCGGACCTGTTAGGAGAAGAAAGCACTTTTCATAAGCAGTTTATCATTCCGATCCGGCAAGGAACGTCCGTATGGAGAAAAGGCTGCAACAGATCATCGCTCCGTTTATCCTTCGCAGAAGCAAAAGCGAGGTAGCGCCGGAACTTCCCCCGCTTACCGAAGAAACGATCTATTGCGCCATGTCCGAAAAGCAGGGTGAGAGCTACGAACAGGAGAAAAACAGCCTCCGCAACATATTACTCCAGCAACCCGAAAACAAAGACAGATACCATATGTTCAGCATCCTGAACGGTATCCTGCGTCTCCGTCAACTGGCTTGCCATCCGCAGCTTATCTTTCCCGACTTCGACGGGGTATCGGGAAAAACGGAACAAATCATCGATACCTTTGACACACTAAGAAGTGAAGGACATAAGGTACTTATCTTTTCTTCCTTTGTCCGGCATTTGGAGATACTTGCCGAGGTATTCCGCCAACGGGGTTGGAAGTATGCTCTGCTGACCGGTTCCACCAACAACCGACCTTCCGAAATCGCCCATTTCACCGAGCAAAAGGATGTGCAGGCATTCCTTATTTCTTTGAAAGCAGGAGGAGTCGGCCTTAACCTTACACAAGCCGATTATGTATTTATCATCGATCCTTGGTGGAATCCTGCTGCCGAGTCACAAGCCATCGCCCGTGCACATCGTATCGGTCAGGATAAACAGGTTATCGCCTATCGTTTTATCACTCAGAATAGTATCGAAGAAAAGATTCTCCAACTACAGGAGGACAAGAGGAGGCTGGCAGAAACATTTATTACGGATAGTGAGGCACTGCCTGCACTGAGCAATGAGCAGTGGGCGGATTTGCTGAAATAACAATCAAACATCTCACTATTGCACCATAAAAGTGCATAATCTAAGCATATTTTAATTACCACGCACTTTGTAGTCATCCATTTTCTCCTATCTTTGCAACCCAAAACAATGCGACATGAAATACAAACTCATAGTGCTCGACCTCGACGGCACACTCACCAATCTAAAAAGAAATCTCTTCCCGCAACCGGGAAACGCTGATACGCATACAAGAACAAGGTATCCGTCTGGTCCTTGCATCAGGGCGACCGACTTATGGCATCGTACCGCTCGCCAACGAGTTACGCATGAATGAGTTCGGCGGATTTATCCTGTCCTATAACGGTGGGGAAATCATCAACTGGGAAAGCAAAGAAATGATGTACGAGAATGTACTGCCCAACGAAGTCGTTCCGGTACTCTACGAATGTGCCCGCACCAATCATCTAAGCATACTGACTTACGACGGAGCAGAAATAGTGACCGAAAACTCGTTGGATCCATACGTACAAAAAGAAGCCTTCCTCAATAAAATGGCGATACGGGAAACAAACGACTTCCTGACTGACATCACCCTCAGTAGCCAAGTGCCTCATCGTCGGAGATGCCGGCAAGCTAATTCCTGTAGAATCCGAGCTTTGTATCCGCCTGCAAGGAAAGATCAATGTCTTCCGTTCGGAACCTTATTTCCTGGAGTTGGTTCCGCAAGGTATCGACAAGGCTTTATCCCTCAGCGTCCTGTTGGAAAATATAGGAATGACACGCGAGGAAGTGATAGCTATAGGCGATGGCTACAATGACCTGTCGATGATCAAATTTGCTGGTATGGGCGTAGCAATGGGCAACGCGCAGGAGCCTGTGAAGAAGGCTGCCGACTACATTACACTGACTAATGACGAAGATGGGGTTGCGGAAGCGATAGAGAGAATCTTCAACGTCCCATAAGGCATTCTTCCTTCAGCAGATCAGACAAAATCCCTTGCAAGTTAAGTTGAAATCAATTATTTATTCTAACTTTGCACTTCCAATAGAACAAATATAAAATGTTATGGAACATCAACTTACCATTTACAACACGTTAGATAGAAAGAAAGAATTGTTCGTACCGCTTCACGCACCGCATGTAGGCATGTATGTATGCGGACCGACAGTATACGGTGATGCTCACTTGGGACATGCCCGTCCCGCCATCACATTTGACGTACTCTTCCGTTATCTGACTCATTTAGGATATAAAGTACGCTATGTACGCAATATTACCGATGTCGGTCATCTGGAGCATGATGCTGACGAAGGAGAAGACAAAATAGCCAAGAAAGCCCGTCTCGAAGAATTGGAGCCTATGGAAGTTGTTCAGTATTACCTGAACCGCTATCATAAGGCAATGGAAGCACTGAATGTACTTCTCCCAGCATCGAACCGCACGCTTCGGGTCACATTATCGAACAAATCCAGCTCGTACAGAAGATTCTGGACGCCGGATACGCTTACGAAAGCGAAGGTTCCGTCTACTTTGACGTAGCTAAATATAACAAGGATTATCATTACGGCAAACTCTCAGGGCGCAACTTGGACGACGTACTGAATACCACCCGCGACCTCGATGGACAAAGCGAAAAACGTAATCCCGCCGACTTCGCCCTCTGGAAAAAAGCGCAGCCGGAACACATCATGCGCTGGCCTTCTCCATGGAGCGACGGTTTCCCCGGATGGCATGCCGAATGTACCGCCATGGGACGCAAGTATCTGGGCGAGCACTTCGATATTCACGGAGGAGGAATGGACCTGATCTTCCCGCATCATGAATGTGAGATCGCACAGTCGGTAGCTTCGCAAGGCGATGACATGGTTCACTACTGGATGCACAACAACATGATTACCATCAACGGTACGAAGATGGGTAAATCACTCGGCAACTTCATCACGCTGGATGAATTCTTCAACGGTACTCACAAGTTGCTGGCACAAGCCTACACTCCGATGACCATCCGTTTCTTCATCCTGCAAGCTCACTATCGCAGCACTGTAGACTTCAGTAACGAAGCATTGCAAGCTTCGGAAAAAGGGCTGCAACGTTTGATAGAAGCAATCGAAGGACTCGACAAGATCACTCCGGCCGCAACAACTTCGGAAGGTATCAACGTGAAAGAGCTGCGTGCTAAATGCTACGAAGCTATGAATGACGACTTGAATACTCCTATTGTCATCGCACAGCTTTTCGAAGGTGCCCGCATCATCAATAATATCAACGCAGGAAATGCAACGATCTCCGCAGAAGATCTGAAAGACCTGAAAGAAACTTTCCACCTGTTCTGCTTCGACATCATGGGGCTGAAAGAAGAGAAAGGTTCTTCCGACGGTCGCGAAGCCGCTTATGGCAAAGTCGTTGATATGCTTCTTGAACAACGCATGAAAGCAAAAGCCAACAAAGACTGGGCTACTTCCGACGAAATCCGTAATACATTGACTGCACTCGGATTTGAAGTGAAGATACAAAAGATGGTTTCGAATGGAGATTAAACAAGTAATTCAAGTTCTCCCTAGCAAACTGTCTCATTAACCGCATATAAAACTGAGGGTCGATTCTTCGCTGAACCGACCCTCTTTCAAGGTATGAAACACAAACATCAATACCTATTTAAATTCTCTCTTCATTTATTTTCAAGAATCATTTCCACCGGTTGTCCATGCTGACAAGTTACATCCAGTATCGTATGGGCACCTTTATATTCAAGCTTTACATTCGCCGGTGTCTCCAAGAAACTCCAGCGTCCTTTCAGCTCTATTATTTTACGAATAGGGCGGCTCGGTTCTTTTGTCGTATACGTCTTTTCCGCAATATTCAAGTTTGGGTCACAGACGCTGAGACGAATCGCCTTTTTTCCCTCTGCCGCATACATGACCATCGTTTCCGCAGGAATGGAAGCAACCACCAGCTTATCGTCAGCAGACCGGTAATCTTCAAAAACAGCATATCCGGTTATACCCGTTTTCCTGTCATAGACAATATGCGCAGTCTGATCACGTTGCCATACTTCGTATGCAGGCGTTTTCTTCAGTTCATCCAAATCCGAAGCTGAAGGCTGAATCAGTACCATATATTCATAAGTAGCATTCTTCGGGGCGTTGCCATGTTCAATCCAGGCAGAAGAGAATGTTCCTGTAGTCTTTTCGCGGGTTTTCTCATGACGCGACTCCTGTTCGGCTATCTGTGAACGAAGGGTTCCGTCAACTACATGATAATAATTATCATAGCCGTCGTGCAACCAATAGTTATCCTTACCTGTCTTCTGCTCTTTGCCGTTAAATTTCGTCTGGAAGAGAGTGGTCTCCGTAGGATAGTCAGCATTGCTGTTCGTGATGCCTGTTCCGAGGCAGATCATCCGGTTATCAAAACAGAAGACGGATTTACGGGCTACAAAGTCGGGAGTAAAGTTCTCATAATCACGTTCCGTCAGTTTCATTGCAAACATTCCGTTCATGCCGCCTAAAGAGCTGCTTCCGGAAAAGTTTTCCGTAGACCGTGCCATCGTCGTACCTTTCAGGGGACTGTCCAAGAGTTCAAAAGGAAGATGAATGGTAGTCGTACCGGGCAGACGGTTCCAGTCCCATCCTTCCTGTACAAAACCACTTCCGGCACGGGAGACGGGATTTCCTTTTCCCATAATCTGTACCGATCCGTAGCTTTGATAACGTCCGTAACGATTATCTTTCGCATAGATTTCAGCACCCCATACATCTGTGGTATATCCTTTCAGTGTCACCATCCAGTCTGCACGGCGGAAAATACCTGCCGATCCATAGTTATAAACAAAAAAACCGTGGGGAGCCTGTGCAGGCTGAATACCTTCTTTTCTGAAGAAATGTGCATTCCTTGTATTCCGATCACGTATCAGACGCAAATAATCGGCGGCCAGTCCATGATCGAATGTATTTCCCTGACCGGACAAGTCTCCTGACAATGCAATATTGGCAAATGCTTCTATATCATCGCTTCCCATCTTTCCGCCAAAAGGATGGCGACCGCTAATGCCTGTCCCCCATTCGTAAAGGTTACAATAATTGCGCATGGCGAGAAAGGCAGACTTGATATGTTGACGTGCCTCTTCCGTCAGTTCAAATCCAGTCCCGTTGGTGAGAGCGATAAATTGACCGATGGTAGCCAGTACTCCGGTTGTATAGCCGGGATAGAAACCTCCGTGATGAAAGGTCGTTCCATCTACTTTGATACCGCCGAGAGTGCCCGGAGTATAATTCAGCGATGAAGACAACCAGCGCGACAAACCATTCAAAGCCTGTTCCTGTTCTCTTGCATCGGGGAACATCATGCGGAGATAAACTTTGCCATCAAGAGCGTATGCCATGAATCCAGTAATTCATCCCGCTCCGGCGGACACGGTTGACGAGTCTCCTGTAAAGCAGCCCAGAAACGTAAAGTGGATAGATAGGCATCCCGGTGAGGATGTTTATAAATCGCGTCCCGCATGAGCCAGGCGGTAGTATATATTTTACGTACCTGATAGCCGTAATGATGATTCGTCCCCATGCCGCTGCCAAAAGCGAATCCCTGATCCATTGCATAGTCGAATACGGTAAAATAGTTCTTCTTCGATGTCTCATTCTGATTGTAGAAGGCATCGTATGCAAAACCGGCAAGCATCGTTTCGATATCATTCCATGACATCTCCCCTTTCTTCTTGTCTTGCTCGTCCGGTGCTACAACAGGAGTTCCGGTAAAGCCGGTCCCGGCTGCGGAGGGAGCAATGGCAGCTCTTTCAAAAGTCTTCCTTGCAGCGTTGATCTGTCCTTGGGGAGCTTTCTTCACATCGAGAAATTCAGTCAGGCGTTGTTCGATTGTTTTCAAGTCCTTCTTTTGCCGAGTTGTCAGTTTAGAAAGCAAGGGGACATCATAAGACTGCTGTTCCCACTTCCATACAAGACACCAATGCCAGAGGTCACGATTGGAAAGACCGTTGTTAGCTGGCAGTTGTTGGTCCGGTGTCGTGCGCAGGTTCATCTTCTTTTCCGGAAAGGTCAGGCGATCCAGAAAGATGCGCCCTTTACGGTCGGGAGCGACCAGACGATAAGAAACTATATTTTTATCTTTCTTATCCCCGTTCATGTAGGCGAAAGATATCCAGCAAGCCCGCCAGCCTGCCGCTTGCAGATGATACGTGAACCAATAAGAGACTTCACCCGCCTTATTTAGAAACTCAAACGGATAGAGTCCTGTTGGGGTTTCTCGTTATATATCCACAGGGTAATACCAAATTGCTGTTCCTTTTTGGCATTCAGCGATAAAGGTTCTATCTGAACGTCCAGTGTCGAGGCAGGTTGGAAATCCCATTCCAGACTGCTTTCTCCCTCTTTATAGAAAAGAGAAGAAAGTTTCACTTCACCTTTCCCCGAAACTTTGAACGTCTCGGGAACCTTTTCTTCAAACCCTATGACCTGCGCATAAGAGGACAAAGAACAAAACAAGAACAGAAATATAAAACAAACAGCTTTCATGATCATTAATTGTTTAAAGGCAGTTCTTACCACACCCGGGTGTCAGGATGCACGACACCCGGGTGTCAGCATGTATGAGATCCGGGTGTCGGTATGTATGAGACCCGGGTGTCATACAAACCGTATTAGTATACGGTATCAGTAAGGTATACGGTCCGAAAGAATCTTTTCCGTATACCACGGATCGTCGATTTCTTTCAGCATTGTTCCCATTTCACGATAAAGTTGCTCCACAACTTCCTTATTTTCATCCAAAGGCAGATTATTCAGCTGATAAGGGTCGTTTACGTCATCAAACAGCAGACTTTTCTTTAGCTGTTTCGTCTTCCGGTCGATATACAGAGCCAATGTATAGCGAGCCGTCTTAATGCCGCGCGAAGAGGGGAAATAAGATTGCACCAATCCATCCTTATCTTTCTCTCCATCCAGATTCTGAATATACAACGCACCTGCCGGACGAACAATTTCCGCCTTTTCATCGAAGAAAAGAGGTGCGAAGTTGCGTCCCTGCACCTCGGAAGGAATCGAATCCCCCCAGACCGCACAAGCCGAGTACGGTAGGCATAATGTCGGGAGCAGAAAGCAACAAATCATCTACCCGGGGCTGAATCTTACCGGGGAAACGAACCAGGAACGGAAT
>ENA-OQIG01000844-OQIG01000844.1-human-gut-metagenome-genome-assembly--contig:-NODE-844-length-15689-cov-1.702288_pt1 | contig 15689 bp, 32 predicted proteins | sample MGYA00242576_ERZ504741 | MGnify/ENA primary metagenome ERZ504741 (study PRJEB26092, sample SAMD00036436) | human gut metagenome | host: Homo sapiens | study: EMG produced TPA metagenomics assembly of... | reverse complement strand
CGGTTCAATATCCAGGAAATTGCCTTTGACCGATGGGGCGCCGTACAGATGGTCCAGAACCTGGAAGGGATGGGCTTTACGGTGGTTCCCTTCGGACAGGGATTCAAGGACATGAGCCCTCCCACCAAGGAGCTTATGAAGCTCACGCTGGAGCAGCGCATTGCTCATGGAGGGCATCCCGTCCTTCGATGGATGATGGACAACATCTACATCCGGAGAGACCCTGCTGGGAATATCAAGGCAGATAAGGAAAAGTCCACGGAAAAAATAGACGGGGCCATTGCTACCATCATGGGCCTGGATCGGGCCATTCGGTGTGGAAACAATGCCCATGAGAGTGTTTATGACTCCAGGGGGTTGCTGTTTGTATAAAAAAAGATCCTGCTCCATGGGGGCAGGGTTGCTTATGATTCAACTTTATTCAGCCTGGCTTTACTGAAATCTTCTTTCAGGATTTTATCTACTTCTTCATCAGTATAGATCCGACCCGCCTTGATGGAATTCATACTTGCCTGAATATCGGCAGTCAGTTCTTCCTTTGTCATTGATCCGAGAGCCTTTGGCCTGCGGGTAACAAGATTTTCAATGTTTTCCATGTTGCGGCGTTCTTCTTCACTGAGGGATTTCACGTGGTTTTTATAATCGTCCCAGGTTTTCATTGATCTTCCTCCTTCTGAAAGTGAGATATTTTAATGTTTTCCCTCTGGTACCAGGATGGAAGGAGTTCCTTCAGTTCGTTTAATTTATTGATCAATTCTTCGGCAGTGCATGTATGCCAGTCTTCGGCCCAGTCGTTCAGATACTGTTCGATATCATGGACAGTTTCCAGAACAAGTTGGACATCATTGACACCCGGGATTAGATGGCAGGATTCAGGTGTATCGTCCTCTTCCCATTTAATTACGGTATTATAAGCGGTTGCGAGAACAAAAAATCTTCCTGGCCCTTCAGCTCAAAACAAATGCCAAAGGCCCTTTTCCTTTGACTCTGTGGATGCATGCTTCGAGGCAGTCTATAGGGACGTTGGTCAGATAACTGGCGTATTCCTCGAATTCGCCCATGGTAACTTTTGACCAGCCTGCATCCGGTTTTCCCAGCATACTCTGTCACCTTCTTTGGATTTATTTTAAAGAGGCGGAGATTCCGCAATTCAATGCTTTAGCAAATTATATAATAGGAGGCTATTATGTTCAATCCATTTACCTGGTTTAGGACCAGAGACAAGCCCCAAAACAGCCTTCTGGGAGGCGGACACTGGTTCTTTTTCGGAGGTTCTTCTTCCGGGAAGGCGGTGAACGAGCGGTCCGCCATGCAGATGACAGCAGTTTACGCCTGCGTCCGGGTCCTTTCGGAATCCATTGCAGGACTTCCCCTTCATCTCTTTCGGTACAACCGGGAGGGAAATGGGAAGATGCGGGATTTCAACCATCCTCTGGCCGGGCTTCTCCATGATGCCCCGAACCCGGAGATGACCAGCTTCGTCTTTCGGGAGACTCTCATGACCCACCTTCTGCTGTGGGGGAATGCTTTCGCCAGATCATCCGGAACGGACGGGGCCAGGTGGTAGCCTTGTATCCCCTGATGCCGGACCGGATGGAAGTGTGCCGGGACGGAGATGGAGATTTACTATCTCTACACCAAAGCCACGGACGAGAACCCAAAAATCAAAGAATACGGCACCGTCCGGCTCCGGAAGGAGAACGTGATGCACATTCCCGGCCTGGGGTTTGACGGCCTGGTGGGATATTCACCCATCGCCATGGCCAAGAACGCCATCGGCATGGCCATTGCTTGTGAGGAGTTCGGGGCCAAGTTCTTTGCCAACGGGGCTTCTCCCAGCGGCGTCCTGGAGCATCCGGGGACCATCAAAGATCCTCAGCGGGTCCGGGAAGCCTGGCAGTCCCAGTTCGGGGGAAGCTCCAACGCCGGGAAAGTGGCTGTCCTGGAAGAAGGCATGAAGTACTCTCCTATCGGGATCTCTCCGGACCAGGCACAATTCCTGGAAACCAGGAAGTTCCAGATTGATGAGATCGCCCGAATCTTCCGGGTACCTCCTCATATGATCGGGGATCTGGAAAAATCCACTTTCTCCAACATCGAGCAGCAGTCTCTGGAATTTGTGAAATACACCCTGGGGCCCTGGGTATCCCGGTGGGAACAGGCCATGAGCAATCCCTCCTGACCCCGGAAGAACGGACCCGGTATGAAATCCACTTCAATGTGGATGGCCTCCTCCGGGGCGACTACGAAAGCCGGATGAACGGCTATGCCGTAGGCCGCCAGAACGGGTGGCTCTCCGCCAACGATATCCGGGAACTGGAGAACATGAACCGGATCCCGGAAGAAGAAGGCGGGGATCTGTACCTGATTAACGGGAACATGACGAAACTAAAGGATGCCGGGCTGTTTGCAGGAACCGGCAGCAAGGAGGAAACCCATGAAACGTAAATTTTGGAACTGGGTGAAGAACGAAGGGGAAGAAACCCGCACCCTGTACCTTTCCGGAGAAATCTCCGATGAAACCTGGTTCGGGGATGAAGTGACGCCCAGACTCTTCAAAGATGAACTGATGGCCGGCAGCGGGGACATTACCCTCTGGATCAATTCCCCGGGAGGCGATGTGTTTGCGGCGGCCAGATCTACAACATGCTGATGGACTATCCGGGGCACGTGACCGTAAAGATCGACGGGCTGGCTGCCTCTGCCGCCAGCGTCATTGCCATGGCCGGCAGCCAGGTGGAAATGTCCCCGGTGGCCATGATGATGATCCATAATCCCATTACAGTGGCCATTGGTGACAGCAAGGAGATGCAGAAGGCCATGGATATGCTCTCCGAAGTGAAGGAAAGCATCGTCAATGCCTACGAAATCAAAACCGGCCTGTCCCGGAACAAGATTTCCAGGCTGATGGACGCAGAAACCTGGTTCAACGCCAAGAAGGCCGTGGAGCTAGGCTTTGCGGATTCCATTCTCTATACGGAAGAGAATAAAGAGGGAGAGCCAACGTAGATGCCATGCTGTTCAGCCGGGCGGCAGTGACCAATTCCCTGCTGACCAAGCTGTCTGTGAAGAAAACAAAAGAACCCGTACCCAACAAGGTCCCCGCGGACAAACTCATGAAGCGGCTGGGCCTTCTTGTGCATTAAGGAGGAATTTCCATGAATCAGATCCTGAAACTGAGAGAAGAACGCGCCAACACCTGGGAAATGGCCAAAGCTTTCCTGGAATCCCACCGGGATAAGGACGGCATGGTCTCTGCAGAAGATAGTGCCGTCTATGACCGGATGGAAGAAAAAGTGGTGGCCCTGGGAAAAGAAATCGAACGGCTGGAACGCCAGCGGAACATCGAATGATGAAATGAATAAGACTATTGATACGGCACTCAAGGTCAATCCCGGTGCCGGAAACCTGAAACCGGACACCAAAGTGGGACGGGCCAGCGATGCCTACACCAAAGCCTTCTGGCAGGCCTTCCGGGGGAAGGACAACATCCAGGAAATCAAAGACACCCTGACCATCGGTTCTGATCCCGAAGGCGGTACCTGGTCCCGGATGAATACGAACACACTCTGGTGGCAGCCTCCAGGAAGAAAACTTCTTCCGCAGCCTGGCCCACACCATCCGCACCTCCTCCGGTGATCACACCATTCCGGTTGTGGCCAGCCACGGGGAAGCGGCCTGGATGGAAGAAGGCAGTGCCTATCCGGAAAGTGACGATACCTTCAGCCAGGTGAACCTGGGAGCCCATAAGCTGGGAACCGCCATCCGGGTTTCCGAAGAACTGATGAATGACAGCGTCTTTGACCTGGAAAGCTACATCACCCAGGAATTTGCCCGTCGCATCGGGACCAAGGAGGAAGAAGCCTTCCTGGTGGGCGATGGGAAACATAAGCCCTGGGGGTGTTCCAGGGAGCAGAAGTAGGGGTAACGGCAGCCAAGACCGCCATTACCTTCGACGACATGATGGACCTGTACCACAGTCTGCGCACGCCGTACCGGAGAAATGCTTCCTGGATCCTGAATGACTCCACCGTCAAGGCCATCCGGAAACTGAAGGACAACAACGGCAACTACATCTGGCAGCCTTCTGTCCAGGTGGGCCAGCCGGACCGGATCCTTAGCCTGCCCTACCGTACGTCCAGCTTTGTGCCGGAACTGGCAGCCGGGAATAAGGCCATTGCTCTGGGAGACTATTCCTACTACTGGATTGCTGACCGGCAGGGCGGAAGTTCAAACGGCTTAGTGAACTCTATGCAGCCAACGGGCAGATCGGATTCCTGGCCAGCGAACGGGTGGATGGCCGCCTGATCCTGCCGGAAACCGTAAAAGTACTGCAGGTCCAGGCCGGTTGATGACCGTTTTAGAGGGAGGCGATGAGCATGGCAGTGACGGGACTCATAACGCTTGAGGAAGCCAAAGCCTATCTCCGGATAGACGGAAACGAGGAGGATGACCTGATTGCCCGTCTCATTGCTTCCTCTGAGCGGCTTTGTCTGGATATCCTCCGCAAGGAAGAACCAGAAGAAACGGCGGCCTTCAAAATGGCCGTTCTTTTTTTCGGTGGCCTATCTCTACGAGCACAGGGAGGATGCGGATTACCACAATCTGCTCCTTACCCTGCGTTCTCTTTTGTTTGGGGAACGAAAGGAAGCATTCTAATGAAAATCGGAAAGATGGACAAACGGATCACGCTGATGGAACCTTTCCCTACAGAAGATGGGTATGGAGGTTTTTCCACGGAATACAAGGAAGTCGGCAGCATTTGGGCCAGGTGCTCCAAACCAACTACGCCGAGCAGGAAGCCCAGGGAACTCCCATGAACCGGGAACAGCTGCGGCTGAAGATCCGGCCCCGCAAGGATTTGAAACGGGGATGGAGAATGCTGCTTTCTGGAGAACTGTACGAAATCGAAACCGTGGACAACACCTATCGGGACAGCACGACCCTGATCGTCCACCGGTATGAACAGGGGGTGTAGCCATGGCCGTTTTTACGGTCAAAGTTCCGGAAGGGGAACTAAGTAAGGCCATCCGGCAGATTTCTGCCTGGATGGGAAGACAAGACTTCGGTGGAAGCAGTCCTGAAAAACGGGACGAACGCGGTAGCCCGGGAAGCCCGGCAGCGGGTACCGGTGCGGTCGGGGAAACTGAAGAAATCCATCAAGACCCGGTTTTCCACGGTGAAGCTGGAAGGCCAGGTGTACAGCAATGTGCCCTATGCCCATTTGGTGGAATTCGGCAGTAGGGCCCATACGGTAAGGCCCAAGAAGAAAAAGGCCCTCCGGTTCTTTAAGGGAGGCCCTGTGTTTACGAAACGGTCCCGGATTCCGGCCCAGGCAGGGAAGCCCTTTTTCAAGCCTTCCTACGACTATGTGGAACCCCAGCTGATCCGTGATGTAAAGAAGGCGGTCCGTGAACCATGAAGCGATTACCCAACAACGCCATCCATAAGGCCCTGGTGGCCTTTCTTAGAGAACATACAGGACTGGCGGTTTATGACTACGTGCCTCAGGAGGCGGTACTGCCGTTTATCACCCTGGGGACTATGACCGTCCAGGACAAATCCACCAAAACCGAGGATATGATCCACCTTTCGGCCTACATCCATATCTACAGCAATTACAAGGGACGGTTTGAAATCAACTCTCTGGCGGAAAAACTCATCAACCTGTTCGGGAGCATCCAACTGGATCTTTCCCCTGATGAATTCTATGTATCTGCCAAGGGGTGGATTTCTACGAAACGTACCCGGAGGATGAGATGGGCTACAGCGGGGTGATTACTCTGGAAGTCCTTATCCAGAACATTCATAAGGAGGAATAATATGGCAACTACCACTTTTCCCAGCCGGAGCGAAGCCTCCAATACGGCACTGCCGGCAAGGATTATTTGATCTATCTGAACGCAGGAGAATCGGACACCAATCCCACCTGGCTGCTCTTAGGGGGCCAGCGGAGCGGGGATCTGACCCGGCAGGCAGACGAAATCGACGCCAGCAGCAAAACGTCCAGCGGGTGGAAATCCACCATCCCGGCCTGCGGAACTGGTCCCTGGACCTGGAATCCGTGTACCTGGCCGGAGACAAGGGGGCCAAATTCCTGGAAGCCTCTTTTTTTGCAGGAAAGCAGGTCCACATCAAATTCGAGTACCCGGACAAAAGCTATGTAACCGGCTGGGCTCTGTGACGGAATGCAGCCTGTCCACCCCTCATGATGACGTGGCCACCCTGTCCGGGACCATTTCCGGGGATGGCCCTTTAAGTGAACTGAAGAGTGCTGACGGCACGGTTGTCCCCAGCGACAAATAGGAGGAATAGGAAACCATGAAGAAAATCGACTTTGAAGTCTTTGGGCCTGGCCAGTACCTGTATTTTGACATCGGCCGACTGATCCAGGTAGAGAACCTGACAGGCAAAAGTGCTGGGGACATTATCCGGAACCAGGAACTGAACCTGGGGATCCTGACGGCTCTTCTGTCCATCGGTCTCCGGCAGCACGGCATCAAAAATCCTCAGTGGTACGCTCATAAGATGCAGGAACTCATTGACGAAGGTCACGAGATGGAAGAATTTGTCCAGCCGGTGGTGAAGGCCATTGCCGGGTCCGGCATCCTGGGGAAAGAAGTGTATTATGCCATCTTCCCGGAGGAGGACCCTGGTAAAGAGCAGCCCAAAGGGAAAGCGAAAACAAAAAACTGACCGCGGGACAGGAAGAAGTCCCGTCTTTTAACGAGTGGCTGGAGTGGGCGGAAGAAGTGCCTATGGTCTCTTGCATCTTCTGCCTGCCCAATTTTATGCCCTGACTCCCTTGGAATTGGACCGGATGGCAGAGTGCCGGGCCAGGGCGGAACAACGAAAGAAATGGGAGACCGCCTATTGGGTGGCCTGCCTGATGAGCGTCCATACCCGGAAACCGGTGCGGACGGAGAAACTGATGAAACCCTTCCTGCCGAAGAAAACCAGCAGCCAAATCGCAGCCGAGCGGGATGCCTTCTTCGAGGAATTCAGACGGAAAGGAGCTGACGGACATGGCAACCATCGCTGATCTTCTGGTCAAGATCGGGCGGAGTACCTCCGATCTCCGGAAAGAACTCAATGCCACCAAACGGCAGATTAAGTCCGCCTTCGGGAGCGAAGCCCTGGACGTGTCCAAGAAATCTTTGGCCGTCTTAGGGGGCATCGGGGCCGGTCTGGCTGCCCTGGGGGTGGCATCGGTGAAAGCCGGAGCCAGTCTCCAGAGTACCAAGACGGCCTTCACCAATATGCTGGGCAGTGCGGAAAAGGCCCAAGACTTCTAGGGAAGATGCAGGAATTTGCAGCTAAGACGCCCTTTGAATTCAGCCAGGTGTCCCAGGCGGCCCAAAAGTTCATCGCCTTTGGATTTTCGGCAGAGCAAGTGATTCCCACCCTTACGGCAGTAGGAGATGCGGCAGCTGGTGTAGGGCTGGGAGCGGAAGGCATCAATCGGATCACCCTGGCTCTGGGCAGATGGCGGCCAAGTCCAAAGTCCAAGCCGGGGAAATGATGCAGCTCACCGAAACGGGCATCCCGGCCTGGAAGATGCTGGCGGACCAAATTGGAGTTTCCGTACCGGAAGCCATGAGCATGGTCTCCAAAGGAGCCATTGACGCGGCAACTGGCATCACGGCTTTAGTCAGTGGTATGGAACAATCCTTCGGGGGCATGATGGATCAGCAGAGTCAGACCATTAGCGGCACCTGGTCCACCCTGATGGATGGGCTGGAACAGTCTGCGGCCCAGGTGGGACTCCAGATTGCGGAGTCCCTGAATCTCACGGGAATCTTTCAGTCCTTGGGGGATATGCTGACAAACTTTGCGGCAACGGTTCAGTCTTCCGGTCTTACAGAAGCCCTTCTGACGGCTATTCCCCCTGAATTCCAGGCAGGCATCTTACTGATCGTGAGTACTGACTGGTCTTGCCATTCCGGCCATTGGACTTTTTGTGGCCAAGGTAGCCCTGATGGCCGCTCCTTTTGTGGCGGCAGTTGCTGCTGCAGCTCCTTTTATTGCGGCTGCGGCAGCGGTGGCCACAGCCCTCTATGCCATCTGGAAAAGCGGGATGACCGTGGAAGATGTGCTGGGGGCCATGGGGATTCAGATGGAAACGGTCACCCGGGCTGTGGATGCCGTTCAGGCAATGATCAGTGCGGCAGCCCAGTCCATCATTGCCAATCTTCAGGCGCTGGAACCGGTGTTCACTTTGGTGGCTGCGGTGATGGGAGCGGCTTTTTATGCATCCCTGCAGATCATCGGCGGGTGGTAAATGGCGTGCTGAACTTCATCAGCGTCCTCAGTGAATGTGTCACCTGGATCCTGAACGCTTTCACCTATCTGGTGGAAGGCATCGGGGCCTGCATCGATGAAGTGGGAAGCATCCTGTCGGATATGGCAGGCAGCATTCTTCCTTCCTGGGCTTCCAGCAGTCTATCCACCATTGCCAATTTCGTCAGCGAAGCCATCAGCTGGCTCTCCAGCCTGATCCAGAAGATCCTGGAAACCAACAATGCCCTGGGTTCCATGGGCGGAGAAGGCGGAGGAGATGGTGGCGGGGGCGGCAGCGTTCCGGCCAAGCGGGAATTCAAACTGCCGGACTTCAGCAACCTCCGGGGCGGGGGAGGAGACATCCCCGTCCCTTCCGGAGGAGGCGGAGGAGGTGGCTCCGGTGGTGGCGGTGTTGGGGGCGGAAGCTCCGGTGGCGTAGACCAATTGGCCAGTGCCGCTGCCCAGACCAGCAAGAGCATTGAGGAAGAATGGTTCCGGACCTTCCAGACCAAGAGTGCCTGGTGGACCGATGGTATAAGGAAGAAACAGACGAACTGGAAAAGTCCAAATCCGCCAACGAGAACTACGAACGGGACAAGACCCGTCTGGCGGAACTCTATGCCCAGAAGCGCTTGGACGCCTTTCAGAAGAACAGACCAAAGCCCGGGAACTGATGAACAAGGCCCGGACCTGTCTTTTGATGCCGTTACCGCCAAGCTCACCCTCTATGGTTCCAAACAGGAACAGGAAGTCATGAAGATGCAGTCTGATATGGAAAAAGCCGTATCTTCCATCGATGACAAGTACGCCAAACTGTCCCAGGACTTTATTAGCCTCACCAGTACAGAAAAGGCTGTATTCCTGAATGCCCTGAAGGAAAAGGGCATCTCCTATGAACAGGCCAGTGCCAACGAGATCGCCTTTGACAAACAGGCCAACCTGGAAAAAGCGGCGGCCTACAAAAGCTATATGGAGGAACGGAACGCCTACTTTGCCCAGGGAAAAGACATCCAGGCAGCTCTGGATGAAGCCTATAACCAGAACTCCCTGGCTCTGCTGCAGGAGACTCTCACAGCAGAAATGGCCCTCCGGCAAAGCAACATCGATGCGGAAAAGTCTCTCATGGATACCTACCAGGAAGCCTATATGAATGCCCATATGGGAACCCTGGAACTGATCGCGGACATGGCGTCCACCACCTTAAGCGGTCTGGAGACAGCCTTTACGGATATCCTGACTGGGGCCAAGAACGCCAAGGATGCCTTCCTGGATCTGGAAAGGCCATGCTGAAAACCATCGCCAGCTACTTTTCCCAGATGCTTTCCGGGATGCTGGTGACGGCTCTCTTCGGAGATAAGCTCAACGCGGCCAGTGCCGCCAAGACGGCCGCCCAGGGGACGGCTGCAGCCGGGGCTCTGGCTCCTGCAGCCTGGCTGAAACTGGTCATCGACCCGTCTGCCGGTCCTGTGGCCACGGGCCTTCTGACCGGAGGTACGTCCGCTGCGGTAGGCATCGGCATGGCAGCTGCTGCAACCAATACGGCTGCAGGTGCGGCGCAAGGAGCCGGAAAGACTCCTCATTATGCCAAAGGCGGGTATTTCACAAGACCCCTTATTGGGTCCTGGGGGATGCCGGTGACGAAGTGGCCCTGCCCCTAAACCGGGCCGTGTTCGACAGCATTGCTGAAGGCATTTCGAATTCCAGTGAATCTACGGATAACCGGGAAGTTGCAACGACCTTCAACAACTTCGGGGACATCAACAACGCCGCGGATCTGGAGGATCTGATGGATGGGTTCACGGAAGCTGTTCTGGCCGGACTGAGAGGTGCTTAAGATGCAATTTCCAAAGCGGAAAGAAAACGAACAAAATTTCACAATCACCAAAGATGGGGTGGAATACAAGCTTCCGGTCCACTGGAGCCTGTCGGACAGCGGCAGCTACACTTTCCGGAATAAGCTCCAGTCCCGGGCCTTTGCCCATGGAAGTGATGCGGTGGGGATGGAAAGATTGACGGCCGGACCCTTCAGGTGGAATTTTCCATGGAGGGAGCTACCGAAGAAGATCATGACGAAGTGCTGAACGAGGCCTACACCTTCTTTGGCCAGACGGACTATTCTCTCATGGCCGGACGTCCAGACCGGGTGTACCATGTGGCCTGCCTGTCCAAGATCAAGCACAAGTTCGAGAACGGGTTTAAGCAACGACGAAGCAACATTACCGTGTCCCTTCTCCTGGCAGATCCGTTCCGGTACGAAGCCCAGGAATCCAAAGTGGTCTTTCTCTTTCCCCAGGCAACGATGCAGGCGGAATGGTGCTCCATAACCTGGGGAGCGTGGATACACCTCTCACCTTCCGGTTTATCCCAAAAGACCGGATGACGAACCTCACCATCTGGCACCAGGAAGCCAAAGAGAAGTTTACCCTAACAGACGCTCTCCTGGTGGCTCCCAAGACCTCCATTGTGAACGGTCGGGAAGGAACGGTCTGGCGGGACAAGGATAACAGCATCAACGCCTTTACCGGGCTTTCCTCCACGCCAAACCGGGAGCGAATCTCTTTCTCTACACAGGAGGAGCAGGGACGGTGGAAATAACCTATACCAACAGGTGGTTTGTATGACGAATTTCATCTTTGGAAGGGGCCTCTTCGGCCGGTGGATCTTTGCAGGTCCTACCGGTGAAGGAGAAGGCAGCAATGACCGGGGCAAGGTCCATGAGTACTATCCCAGCCAGTTCGTGGTCTATGCCTACAAAAGGGACGGGACCCGGACGGCCATTTTCGGAGGGGGAAGCGAAGCCAATGCCCTGAATGAAGTAACCTTTGAAATCACAAATACTGGCTGCGGTCAGTGCCAGCTGACCTTTTATCGGCAGCCCGATAACGCTCAGCTAGATTATATGCAGCGCATCGACATCCATCTGTATGGAGACCGAAAGCCATGGTATAGCGGCTACATCATCAGTCGGCCCATTGAAGGGACGACGGACACCAAGTTCGTGTACAAAGGCTACGGCTTCTATAACCGACTGGAGAATGTGATGCTCTGGAAGACCTACGAGAACACCGATGTAGGAGATATTGTTCGGGATATTGCCCGGCAGGTGGAACGGCAGACCCTGCAGGTGGTCTACAACGACAGCAAAATCCAGAGCGTAGGGTACAATCCCACCAAACTGGTCTTTGATGGAGTCACGGTGAAAGAAGCCCTGAACACCCTGGCTGACTTTGCCGTGGATTACGTGTACGGAGTGGATGAATACCGGTGCCTGTATTTTCGCCGTAGAGAAACTTCCGTCAACGAACAGGCCCGTTTGACCGTGGGAAAACACATCACGTCTTATACCCTTCCTGGGATGTGTCCAAACTGGTGAACTGGGCCCGGATCAAGGGGGGCAGTGTGGATGACCAGGGAGAACAGTGGCTCTGCATTGTGGAGGATCAGGAAAGCCAGAACAGGTATGGAGTTCACCAGGCTGTCTGGAATCTGCCGGAAGCCTACGATGCGGCCGATGCCAAACGGTGGGGGAAAACCAGATCCGTCAGTATAAGGGCCCCGTAAAATCTGCCAAATTGGTGGGGTGCGGCTGGAATATCCCTATCCGGACGGGACCTTTAATGTCCGCCACTTGTCTACGGACGGTCTGGCCGAAATTCGACGGTTGGACGGAAATGCAGATACCTATCCCATCAAAAAGATTAAATATACCTTGTCCGGGTCTAACGGCATCAAGACGGAGATGGAACTGGGAGAACCTCAATTTTCTGTGGACCGGTATCTGTCGGAAATCGAACGCCGGTCCAAGGATATGGAGCAGTCCCAGTCTTCGGTCCTGAAGCAATGGAAAGGAGGAAGCTGATGGCCATCCATGATTATCGATTCAATCCCTTTGAAAATACCTTCGACATCAAAAAGATTTTTGACGAAACTCATGTAATCCCTACTAACAGTCCCTATACCATCCGGCTGGCGGAAGTTCCCCAAAAAACATCGCCCACCACACTGCAAGTGAAATATCAAAATGGGGTGCTCCTGACGGAAGTGTCGGAAGAACCGGCCCAGGGACAGTACTGGCAGATTACTTGACTACGGAGCACGGCATTGAAGGGTGGAATACCGGGACCCTGAAGTTTTCTGCCGCAGATGCAGGAAAAACAGTACAGGTTACCTATAACGGGATGGGAACACTGACCGATGATCGTCTCATCGATCAGGTGGAAATTGCGGTTACTTCCAGCACCCAGGCGGACAAGGATGCTCGGGTGATGGGCTTGAATTCCTGGGACGTGGAGACTGGACCTACATCGGCATCGAGCCCCTGTCCATCAAGGCCACCTACCATATCCGGAAACACCGGGGCATCCCGGCTGGAACCTACACGCTCCGGCGCATCCTCCAGGAGCTGGTGAACCGGTCCCATACGGAAGAATACTGGAAAGAGAATTCTCAATGCAACTGCAACTGTAACTGCGATTGCAGTGATGATTCGGGAGGCGGCTAAGATGCTGGTCATTGACGAAAATAAGAACATCCAGGTGTCCCAGTACGACACCTTTTCCATCCGGTTCCGCTTTACCAACTACAAACTGACCCATGCGGACAAGGTGGTTTTTGCCATCAAGAAGACTACCAATTCCTCCGAAGTGGTCTATTCGGACAATTTCTACAATCCGGGCAATAATTTTGTAGATGTGGCAGTTCCCAAGGGAGCCCTGGATTCCCTGGAGCCTGGGGCATACATTTACGATCTGGCCATTATGAACAGCGAGACGGAACGGATCCTTACCTGCTTCTTTACGAATCTTTCATCATCAAGGGGTGGCCCATAATGTCTGATGCGTCCAATGTAGAAGTGACGCTGACCGTCCAGAACAATAGTGAAGTGGAAATGGGGGATGTGGTGGACGGGTACGCAGCGGATCAAGCTCGGGAATACCAAGAGAAGGCCGGGGAGTATGCGGCAGATGCCCTCAACAGCAAGAATATGGCGGAAACCTGGGCGGAGAGTGACAGTGCTCCTGCAGGGAAGGTACCCGTTCATCTAAGTTTGGCAGATACAGCCAGACAATGGGCAGAAAGCATCTCGGAACCGGACGGGGTTTCCGGAGCACGGTCCTCCAAAACCTGGTCTGAAACAGCCCGGGCCTGGGCCGAAAGTGATGCAGCACCGGATGGAGTTTCAGGGGCCAAGTCTGCCAAGACCTGGGCAACGATTTCTTCCCAAAAAGCGGCCGAAGCATCCACCAATGCCAAGGCAGCGGATACCAGTGCCAAAGCTTCTGCCAGCAGTGCGGCTGCAGCCAAGATGTCTCAGGAAGGAGCCACCACCCAGGCCACCATGGCCAGGCAAAGTGCCGAGAGTGCCGCCGAGAAACTGGCTCAGATGCAGATCGATCTGAAGGTGAAGGCGAACGTGGACAGCCCGGTCCTCACAGGGACTCCGGCAGCTCCGACTCCTGCAGCAAACGCCCAAAGTACCCAAATCGCCAACGTGGCCTATGTGAAGCAGAAAATTGCAGAGTTGGTGAATGGCTCCGATGCCTCCCTGGATACCCTGAAGGAACTGGCGGATGCCCTGGGGAACGATCCGAACTTTGCCACCACCATCATGACGGCCATAGGGAAAAAGCTGGATGCTGCCGCAACGGCCCAGGCGGCCCTGGCAGATGGGAAAGGGAACAACATCGCAGAGACCTACGCCACCAAGGCAGAACTGACCGGGGAACCGGGACCCTTGCGACGGTGGCCAAAACCGGCAGCTATACGGATCTGCTGAACAGACCGGTGATCCCGGATAAGACCAGCCAGCTGACCAATGACAGCCGGTTTGTAGCCACGGATGCCAACGGGAATGTGTGCTGACGGGCACCCTCACCGCCACCAAAGTCTACAACGCGGTCTATAACGACTATGCCGAATTCTTTCCCCGGGGCGGAGACACCCAGCGGGGAGACATTATCGCTTTGGACGAAACAACCAATAAGGAGCAATACGTCAAGGCCACTGCCGGCAGCCTGTGTGTGGTGGGAGTCCATACGGAAGATTTCGCTTCCATCATCGGCGGCCGGACCCTTTCTCCGGGGGACGACATCCTCAAGACCAACCTCCCCACGTATATCCCCGTAGCCCTGGCCGGCCGTGTTCCGGTCCGAATGTACGGGAAGGCCAGGAAAGCGGATGGGTGATCCCTTCCGAAATGCCGGGAGTAGGCCGGATGGCCCTTTCGGGCGAAAGTCTTACCCAGGCGGTGGGACAGATCGTGAAGGACGATACCGCAGAAAACGTGCGGCTGGTGAAGATCATCGTAAGGAGTGGAAGATGAAATATTTAAAACGGAACATTAACACGGTATTCCTCATGCTGGGGAATTCCTGCAATATGAACTGTGCTTACTGTCTGCAGCATCCTCTGGTGCATAAGCCTCTGACCCGGGAGGTCAACCCAGAAATCTACGACTTCCTGGAAGAGATTTCTCAAGAAAACTCCCGGCCCCTCCACCTGCAGTTTTATGGTGGGGAGCCTCTTTTGTACTTTGGGACCATCCAGGAAGTGGTGGCTGTGGTGAAACAGCGAAAATTGAATATGACCTTTGGCATCATCACCAATGGCCGGGCATTGACGGACGAAATGGTCCGTTTTTTTAATGCCTGGAATTTTACGGTCTGCGTGTCCTGGGACGGTCTCCATGTGAAGGAAACCCGGGGATACGATGTGTTTTCCATGCCGGAAATCCGGGAGCGGATACTGGCCCTGGAACATCTCTGTCTATCTGCGGTCCTTCCGCCAAAGCTATCCCCGGGAAGTGCTCCAGGCCTTTCAGAAGATTTCGGAGGAGTACAGTGCCATCCATGGGTATCAAATCGCGGTGAACTTGGACGAAATCATGGATACGGGCCTTCCGAAGAAGAATCTACTGGACATAGACTACAGCCGGGTGAAGCGGGAAATGAAGGAAATGACGCTCCGGTTTCTGGATGGCTTCGGAAAACGGGTTCCTCCAGAAAGATATACAGAAGAAGCTATATTCGGCAGCTGTTTCATGCTTTGAAGGAATTCTACCTGACAGGAAAGGGAAAGTGGAACCGGTATACGGCAGCCTGCGGAAATGGGCTTACAGTGCTGAACCTGGACCTCCAGGGGAACCTTTATCCCTGCCACAATACATCTCGGAAGGCGGGCACCATCCAGGATGGATATTCCACCTATTTGCAGCGGATTCTTGCGGGAGACCATACCCATGAACATCGAAAAGAGTGCCTATCCTGTACAGCTCTTGCCTTCTGCCAGGGAGGCTGCAAGCTGGTGGGGGATAAGGCCCGGAAGGAGTCCTACTGCCGGCTGAAGCGGGCCGTCTTTACTCCGGTCCTTATGGCCGTCCAGCAGTACGGGCAGCAGTTATTGGAGAAGAA
>ENA-OQIG01000843-OQIG01000843.1-human-gut-metagenome-genome-assembly--contig:-NODE-843-length-15690-cov-4.283300_pt1 | contig 15690 bp, 15 predicted proteins | sample MGYA00242576_ERZ504741 | MGnify/ENA primary metagenome ERZ504741 (study PRJEB26092, sample SAMD00036436) | human gut metagenome | host: Homo sapiens | study: EMG produced TPA metagenomics assembly of... | reverse complement strand
CGTTAGCCACCAGGTAGGCTTTGACACCGGGAGTTTCCATTATGTCGACCGGGATAGAAACGGCAAGTTTTTTATCTGTCAGGGCTTTAGCTTCATAAAAGCGGGTAATACCTTCAGCCAGGTTTCCGTCAGGCTTCACAATAAACACTCCTAATGAACGGATGGCTTGTTCATCATCCACAGAAGCCCTTGTGTATACCATATTTTTTCCGGTATTTACGTTAAATACGACCCTTCCCTGATTCAAAACCGGTCTATCAGTTCATTCGGTATCAACTCTTCATTTGCACAAGAGGCAAAGAACATCAAAAAAACTGCTATTAAGGCACTAATACTACTGATTTTCTGCATTACTAAAAGTTTAAATTTTGAATTTTAAAATAATATTAATTTATGATTGATCCCTCAATCACGGTGCAAAATAACATTAACCCAAAATCATAAATTAGCCACCCATGAAAAGTATGTGCAAAATCTCCGGAGTTGCGGTGGGCAAATACGCAAACATAAGATATGGTAATCAATAACTTAAAGCTTAAAATAAACACATAATGGACTTATGTATTTGAGTAATATGTAGCGAATTAGCTGAAATAGTGTTCGTTACGCAACTCCCGTAACGGGTGCATATTTTTGCTGAAAAGTTCTGCTCCTACGGTTTGCTGCGATTTGCATAGCTGTCGGTAACTCACTATAAACTAATTTTGTAATCAAAAAAAGGGTGAGTTATGCGAAGTATGTTCAAGGTCTTATTTTACGTGAAGAAAGGCAGCGAAAAGCCCAACGCAACCTACCTTATAATGTGCCGCCTTACAGTGGATAGAGAGATTAAACAATTCAGTTGCAAGATGGATGCTCCCCTGCACCTGTGAGACGTGAAGAACAACCGTGCTTCAGGCAAGAGCCCCGAAGCGTAGAAAATCAACCTTGTTGTTGGTAAAATCCGAGTGGAGGTAAACCGCCGTTATCAAGAACTGATGCAAACGTACGGGTATGTTACCGCCGCCAAGTTGAAAGATGCCTATCTCAGTATCGGCGTCAAGCAGGAAATCCTGCTAAAACTCTTCGAGAAGCACAACGCTGAGTTTGCCAAGAAAGTCGGGCATAGCAGGACGCAGGGAACGGAACATGCCGACGCTATCGGACGGTTTGCAGCTATATTCGGGAATTTCTGCCCCATACCTACAAACGGGAGGATATTCTGTTAAAGGAACTCAACCTCACATTCATTAACGACTTCGAGTATTCTCCCGAAAGTGTCGATAGAGGTTACCTTACCTAAAAGGAGATACAGGTGCTCATGGATGCGCCGATGAAGAACACCTACTATGAATTTGTACAGGACTTGTTCGTCTTTTCTGTTTTCATGGGTTTTGGCGTGTTCGGACGTGAAGAACCTCACTGCCGACCACCTGCTTAAAAACAGAATACCGATGAAAGAAGAAAGGAAAAGAGGGAAATGCGGCTATAACCGTTCTATTTCACTGGAAGCAACAAAAGTGCTGCTTGTAATTTTTAGAAGAACAGCGCTTTTGTTGTATTTCATCTATGATTTTATCATTTTGCTCCTACTTTTTAAGTTTCAAAATGTATATTTGTTTCTCTGAATTGTCATCAAATTCTCTCTCTAAAATCCCCGAATTTATGGATAATATTAAATCCTAATTTGTCTAAGATATGAATTTAACTCTTGGGGGAAGAATAATCTCATATCCATATTTTGGACTGAATGAAATTTATCGTCGATAAATATTGCCACTTTATACGATTAATTAGAGATGCGCTTTCATAGTGCATACTTTGTTTTATCAATACTTTTCTTCTGTCATTGGTTGTATATTCGGCAATAACATGTTGCTCCCGTTCCTTTTCAACAATATATTGGATATTAGAATTGAAGCAGTCCAATAAAAACAAACCTTTTTCTTTCAAGTGATTTCTTACGACTTTCAACGCATCAAATAAATCCTCATTTTTATATAAATGATGGATTGAATTAAACGGAATAAAAATAAGATCGAATTTTTCTCCTAAGTTTAATTCTCTAATATCAGCTTCAATGAAATCAATTTTTAATCCGGCTTGAAATGCTTTCTCCTTTGCTCATTCAAGCATAGATAAAGTATAATCAACTCCCTTAATATTATATCCATCCTTTGCTATTGGAATCCTGTAAAGAGATTTTTAATATTATTTTTTGCTCGTTGTAAGAGTGTCTTGCAAATTAAATTGTGAAATGGTTTGATTATGGCAAAATAATATTTTCCTAAACTATTATGGAATCTGACTTTTGTGCTGATAGATATGCGTTGGCTATCACGTTCTATACTTTCGGTTATAAATGCAATTTCCAAATTAAGATGCTTATCATTTTTGCACACCGTTGCCATATTCTCGGAGTCGATATGTACCAGATCCGATAAATTTCTTTCTTTTTTCAATTCAAAAGGACTCATCATGACATTGCGGAACTTCATCAACATGGTTATCCACTTGGGGGCAGAAAAGAACAGTTCAGACAATTCTGCCGCACTTATAAATCTTTCAGTATGGATTATATCGCTAAATTCATCCGTGTAATCGTAATTCTTATCGCCTTTCATAATTCTTTATTTCAACAACTTACGATTATAATTATCACCACTTTCCAATATACTCATTTGATGGATGGCTATTTGGTTTAGCTTGACAAGACGTTCTCTTTGTGTCATATTCTGTTCGATAAACACAGCATTTAGATTCTCCATATTCGACAAACAGATAAGTTCATTGATAGTAGCATAATCACGAATATTTCATTTCAGTTCGAGATTAGCTTCCCTCCATTGTTTTGCTGTCATACCAAACATCGCCACATTCAGCACGTCAGCTTCATTGGCATAAATAATGCTTGCTTGTATCGGTGTGACTTCCATCGGAATAAGGTTTTGCTTTATGGCATCAGTATGTATGCGGTAGTTGATTTTCGATAATTCACGTTTCGCTGACCAACCAAGCAACCTTTGTTCTTCTGTCTTTAGCCGCTGATACTCCTTAACAAGAAGTAATTGGAATTTAGGAGAAATCCACATACCAAAATGATATGCTATATCCCGATGTGCATATGTGCCACCGTAGCGACCAGCCTTAGAATGAATGCCGATTGCATTGGTCCGTTCTATCCACGTTTTCACCGAAAGCACGAAATTGTTGCTTCCTGCCGCATTTTTAATTGTACCGAATTCGGTACAATTAAAATCGGGGTTATACAGCATTTCCCATTCGCCAAGATATTCGATAGTACTTTTAAGGCTAAGCCAACGGAAGATAATATGCTCTTGAAGTTGGCTTCTTGCCATGTCTGTAAGGCTGATGTAGTCTTCTTCATTGTATTTGACAACGCTAATATCTGTATTTTGAACGGTAATTTTTGCCATTGTAAGTGATGTATTGAGTTTCAATCACAAAGGTCACTATAATTTGCGAGATTACATCCTTTTTAATGGACTATTTACAAAGATGGGATGCAGCTTTTCGATAGCAAGCATTATTTTTCTAATAATTGTCATACCTTTGTAAATACAAAAAGTTATTTAACAGCATAGCACCGCAAATCGCTGAAATTTGCACGGTTACTAAATGGTTACCTCTATTTCTCAAATACTTCGTTAGAAGTTTGTTTCTCAGGTGATTATGTTAAAATGTTGAAAATCTAAAATAAATTTTTACCGTTATTCCAAGAGAAGAACGAATCTGAATAAATAAGATTCGTATCACATATTTGTATCTGAATATGTATTCTAATCTGTCTGCATTATATCGAAGGTATAGTAAATATATTCCCTATATGGTTTGTGTAACTAATTATTTACTTAACGAAAATACGGACTTGAATTTGCCGAATAAACAAAAAATAGAGAAACAGGAATCAAGTACGGTAATTCCTATTTTCACTTTATTAACCAGATAATTCTATTAGATATCTGAAAAACTCGTATAAATAAAAAGCCACCCGGAGATCCACACCGGGTGGCTGCTGCTAACCACTCTAATTTTAAATTACTATGAAACAAAATCTTTCAGAATACTTTCCCGACAAATGAAATCCCCTGTGGTCCGTATTCCCGTTTTTTACATAATCCACATTGGTAGATTAAGTTATAAAACGTAAAGGGTGTTTCACAACATGCCTATTTTACGTTAGTAATGCTAACGCAAAACTAATAACTTTCCCATCATTCAGATAGTCAATATCGCAAAACAAATCAGGGACCAAAGATAGCCACGCAAAAAAGAATTATCGACTACAATTCCTTTGATGGGCTATTCAAATTAGACATAGACTAATTATTATTCCTATATTCCGTTGGTGAAACGGCATATTTAGCAACAAACAATCGATTAAAATTGCGAACAGAACCAAAACCGGCTTCTTCCGAAATTAAAGTGATACTATCTTCCGTCTTTCGACTAATAATCCACGTGCATACTCCAAACGAAGCATATTAACATATTCATTTACTGCAAGGCCTGTACATTTTTTTATGGCATTGGCTATATAAGTTCGGTTCGTACCTAAAGCAGAAGCTAACGTGTCCCGAGAAATCTGAGTCTCCGCAAATCTATTTTCCGCGGACAGATACGATACAATCTTGCCATATAGTTCCCGTTCCTCTTCTGCTATAATTTCTGTGCCATCATGCTCTGTTTTCTCATCCACGCTCCATTCATAAAAGGCTTTAACCCCTCCCATCTGGTCCAGTTTATGGAGGTTTTCTACTAATTTTCGGTTTTTGCTCCGCAGCCTCCGGTTATGAAACACATACATTATGATAAGTATAATTAATATCACGCACATCACTGCGCAAATTACTAACATCCATATTACTCGGTTGTTTTCAGCTGACAGGTCGTCAACCTTATATTCAGTACGAATCTCATGTGCTTGCCTGGCAATATCTTTTCTTTCAATCGAATCTGAGGCATCAATATAGTGTACCAATAACTTAATTCCATCTTGTCCTCTTCCGATGTAAGGTAAAAGCTCGGCCTTCTTCTTTAAGAAAAAGTAGTATTCAGGAGTATATTTCAACGTATTTTGCATGCAAACCTCCAGGTCGGCAATAGCGTCTAAATATTGTTTTTTCGATGTGGAAAGTTCAGATCGAGCCTTGTAAAAGTCAGAATACCATCGCATGGAAATTTCAGGTAACATCAATTCATCACATTTGCGTATCAGACGCTCCGCTTCATCTATTTTTCCTTGGCGGATATAAGAAATGGCCTGTAATGACAGACTGCGGATCGGAAGACGTCCGATTAAGTCTTTATGCCCATTTTGAACCATGAAATTCAACAGTTCATTTAATGAACTACAGGCTTCGTCTGCTTCTTTATAGCGACCAATTTGAATATATGAATCTATCAACCAACTCTTGATTTCACCATAAACAGACAACAATACAACGGCAGACTGGTGCTTGTACGGTGGACAAAGGTTCAGGCCTTTCTGAAAAGCATCTATTGCATCCTTATATTGCCGTAATGAATACAATATTCTTCCTTGGGAATAATAAGCCACGGCTTGAGCCAAGGCATTGTGGGATTCATGCGCATCACGTAGCATAGCATTGACCTGTATCTGGGCTTCTTTGATATTACCGGTATAAATCAGATGGTTCACCACAACGGAAGATATGATATAGTAAGCGATACAAGTCTGTTCATTCTGTATTTCCGGCATTACTCTCCGGGCAAAAACTAAAACAGAGTCAGTATCCGGATACATGTTATTTAAACAGTTGGCCCGCTCGGCATATGCAAACGACAAAGCTACCGCATCGTTCTGCAGGCGGCACTCTTTTTCCCATTTATCATAATCTCTACTACGGGAATCCAAACGTGCCAAAAGAGATAAAACTTCTATTTTGTCTTTTCCTTGGGACTCTTGAATTTTGTTACGGAGACTATCTAATAACATAGAAAAATCAGATTCGGCAACCGCCGAACTACAGACAAAACAAATAGAAAGGATTGTTATCCAACGGCTCCAGGCCTGTCGTCTTTTCATTACATGCAGTTTATAAGTTCTATACAAATTTAAAATTATTAATTTGAAGTTTGGAATAAAAAGATCCTATTTTCTTTCTTTTAACATTTCTGGCAGTACAGCATTTGCCCAATAACGCACCACTGATAACAACAAATATCGTACTGCTAACTAATCCTGGCCGGACTAAAGGAATGCATGAGTGAAAGATTCGTATTGGTGATAATAGTTTCAACTATGTGAGATATTATATATACTCCACATCCCAATCAGACACATTCATAAAAGACACAAATACTTTATTTTTTTCTATCCGTATAGACAGTTTGTAATTTTGTATCCGGACATCGGAAAGGTCTATGTTATTTTTGCGGAACAGTTTATTCAGGTCAAGGCCTTTCGTAAGTTGATTCTCTCCTGCCATTAACTTCAATGTCGGAGCCTTTCCTGTTTCATACCTGAAAGAAACAGAGTCAAAACGATAATGGGTATCCGAAAGATATAGAGGGATACATTGGGTTTTACTTTCAGGCAGCGGATTCGGTAATGAATAAGGAATATCATAAAGTTTATCCATTTTCTGAGATGAAAGCGAGGAATAACTTACAGGCACTTTTTCGAGTGTCACTTTTAAATGGGGGATATTCTCAGGCTTTATAATAGTGTCTGCCCAACTGACAAAAACAGTAAGCCGGGCATAAAGAGGGGTGTAATATCCCATCGTTTTGTGTTCGAGACCCCCATTTCTGATCTGAACTTTCATACTTGAAAAGTACAGATTACCGCAATTACCGACCTTGTCATCCGTATGTGTGCTGTCATAGGCAGTACTGGAAACGCTCAGAATCAACTCTTTTAAACGGGTTTGACCTACCATGTATGTGGACAGAAGAGAGCCACTACCCAGATTTCCATAGCTGACAATAATCCATTCACCATCTGGCAGATTCATTTCGCGTGAACAAATACGTTCACCCCGAATATCTGCATCAACCCGGTATAGTACAGAGTCGGGTGTAAAAATAAAATCAGATACAGTCAATAGGGATAAGTGGATGTCTTCTTGCCCGTACTCATCCAAACACGTAAAATTAACATATCCATTATGATCACAATCAGGTTCCTCAAAAATTCCGGTACAGGATGTAATAAGAATGACAAATAAAACAGAGAAAATGTATTTATTATAGTTCTTCATGATTGGATTCGTTCTTTTGTATAATTTCCTTGCGTTCTTGCTCTCGTTGCTCATATCTTGTATATTCTTCCATGTTGAAACACGCATTTTCGTCACCTTGCAAACCGGCTTTTTTCAAAAGCAGGACTCCCTTATCCGTTGCCCCACGCACGATTTCCAGCAGAGCACGGTTATTTAAAGCTCTGGAATCGTTTTCCAAACCATTCAAATATCGTTCCGCCCTTGTTATGTCATTTTTTTCAAGTGCGATGCCGGCAGCATTGATTCTGGCAACGGGATCCTGTGGATAAAGCCTGACTGCAATGTCGAAAACTTCCTTAAAATCTTCCGAACCGGCAGGGTACGAATTGGCAATCAGAAAAAGTTCATTCAAGCTGAGGTTACCGGGAGACGTTTTTAGTATATCTTTTCCTTCTTCTACCGTAAAAGACTTGACTGTATAATTAACGACATAATCCACTCTTCTCAAACTGGGAAATATTTTTTCGGAAATTTGCCTGTACAGTTCCCCTTTATTGGCTTTATAAAGTAGGTCTTCCAGATATAGGGTGAAACAGGTTTTGAGAGAATTGACCGGATCTCTTTTCCATAGATCGTGGTATCGGCGATAGTTTGTAGCCCTTGCCAATCTTCTCCTCCCGTACCGATTTTAATCATGTTTTGCCTGAGGGACGGATATGTTGAAACCAGAAAATTCCTGACCGCTTCCGAACGACTTTGAGAGAGTTGCCGGTTCGTTACGCTGTTTCCATCAATAGAAGCATAACCTATAAGGTTGATAGCCTCCATGACGGCATATTTGTTTCTGGCAATCGAGTCGATAGCCATTTGGATTTTTCTTAGTTCGCGACGATTATTTTTAAAATCAACTGATAATACAGATTTTCCAACAGGAAATTCAACAAACGCTGAACCTGAATCTGCCCTGTTTTTAACCGGTTGTGCTTCTGGAGTTATGAAAGTGTATTTAAAATGCATTTCGTATGGAGCCGGAACAGGAAGTCGTTCCATACGCATTTCTTCGGAAGACAAAGTACCTGAAAGGGTAAATGAATTGCAGCATTCATCTGATTTGTAAAAATAAAACACGGCCTTCGCTCCACACATCTGTTCTGTGTACGGAAATGATGCGTTATACTGAACTGAAGGATGATTTCCGAACCATTTATGCACTTTGATTTTTTGTTTTTTTCGTTGACTGTGTATATAATGATATCTACCGGACAACAAAAAAGAGTCCAACCTGTCAAGGGAGTCATTTTTTCTCAGGCAACAATCCACCACGTAACTTTGCCATTTACCTATCGGGGCATTACCCGTAATCCGACATTGGAGAAAAATCGAATCTCCTTTTTGATAAAAGCGCGTAGTAGAAAGCGAAAAGTCACCTATACCGGGATGAGAAGAGGCATGCACTCTAAACAAACAATGTAAAATCACAAAAAGAAATATGATAGTTTGTTTCATGGAACTTTATTTTAATTAATTACGTAAATCAGAGATAACGGCCATATCAGTTGCTCCCAGATAATTCTTTTTTTTCTTTCTAAAAAGCGACCGCAATGAGGACACTGATAGAGCTTTCCGTATGTTCGGATATAACCTGCTCCCAAAAGCATCTCAATTGACCAGTGTCTGTTTACAGGGAATTGATAACCACCCAAAACAGAAATTCCTCCCATCGTCCCTATATACCTTTTATTCTTTATAAGAGGGAAAATGGAATATTCAATCCACCTGCGTTAAAAACTCCATAAACTCCCTGAATGCCTATGAAATATTTTTTTAAGGAACAACAGGGATAAAAACGAACTTCAGGACGGACCAAAAGATGTTGCAACTTTGAATTTCGTTGGAGGGCCCAAGGGTTATAACTGCCACTTAATTCTACCGTTAGATGGGAAGTCATCGGTAACTCTGCTCCTAAGTTGAAGGTACCTGTTCCCCAACCTAAAAGATTCGTTTTCAATAGTAACTTCTCCTGAGAGTGCAAGTGTGTCGAAAAGATCAAGCAGGAAAGAAAAAATAAATATATTTTATTGTACATATAAAGTTGTAATCTAATTTTTGTTAGTTTATTACTTACAGGCATACTTTGACGTCTATATCCATTTATTTAGTGCTATGGCGTCATTCATATAAAAAACGAAGAACTTCAAAAGCACCACCATTGCTGTGCTAAGGTTATAATTTTCTGCATTACTAAGAATTTAAGTTTGAATTTAATGAATAATTAATCTGTGATTGGTCTTGCCAATATGGCACAAAATTACAGTAGTAGAGAATTGAAAATTTGCCATTAATGCAAATTGTGTGCAAATTATATGCGCCCATAACGGACAAATACGCAAACACAGAACATGTCGTCCATTTATCAATAACTTAAAGGGCTATCTGGATACTGGCCCTATGAACTACAATACAATTTCAAGCGAATTTCCACAGTTAATCCAAGAGAAAAACGAGTTTGGGAATCATCGTACAGGTCACTTATGCTAGAAAGTGTCTTCTAAGGATAGCATAGCTGTCTTATTTTCATTTTTATAATTGCTGTTTTCTCCTTAACAGATTTGGTATTAAAAAACTTTGGTCCCAAATGACAAAACCAATACATAGCAACAAAATTATTCGAAACGAAACCGCATGCCTGTCATAGAACCACTATTATTGCACGAATAAAGCCATCCCTCATAACCTTTAAACGATTTATTAAAAGTGAATTCTACATCAGAGCCGTTTAATTCCCCCTTCAATGCTGAATCAATGTCTGCGACGCGTTCTATGGGATGGGCAGCATATACGGTTACAGTAGCCAGAATGTCTCCGATACATCGGATCGACTTACAATTTAGACTTAGCTTTCTGACTGAATCATTGATTATACTGCCCACAAGCACTCCATCAACCACTTTGAAACTTACATCATCAGTTTCCTGTTTAAATTCGTCATTCCAACAATGTGCTGGTGGTAAAACAGATACAGGCAGAGACACTTGGGTGTAGACTCCATTTTCATATTCCAATGTATATAATAATAGTCCCTCAACAGTTTTCAGGTTGCGGTGTGTGGTAACCTCCAACCGTGTAGCACCTGTCCTGCGATAATACACAATAGTTGCTCCCCTTTTCTGTTCGTCCAAGCAACCTGTCAATGTGACATCAATCAACTTAAGACCTTTTGATACAAGAATATCCGAATAAAGGTTTATGCCGGCATTCAAAGTTTCAACGTAGCCATTATCATCCAAATGGATTTTTCCTTGCGTAAAAAAAGTACTGGGGTAATTAAATATTATCAAAGGTTTATCAAACTCAATATTGGTTTCTATTGCTTCCCATGTTTCAACCGTAACATTAAATTTACCTTTTCCTTCAGAAGTCGGTTTGGGATGAATCTTCAAAACATATTTCTTATTACGCGTTTGCGCTTTTTCCAACGGGATCTCGATACGGCAAGACTGACCGGTGCTTTTGGATACGACTTCCACCTGAAACGTCTTGCTCTGATAGAAGTAACCTAAAGATACCACTTCGTCCAATGCCTCAGAAGTCGAATTCCACTCCTGATCAATACCTGTGTCCTTACATTCATCCTTGAAGTAATATCCCTCTTTACTGGAAACGCCATGAACTTTGAAGGTAAAATCGTTGGGGCCGACAACTACGCCTTTACTTTTTACCACTTTAGCACATAACGTAGACATCACACGTTTCATGTTGGCATCCACGGTAGCTATACCCCCTGTGAAATTCAGGGATATTGCTCCGGAAGCATAGGTATCCCTTTGGTGCCGATCTCTTCAGGCTTGATGACTGCCGCCAGATCGAGCAACTCTTGCTCTGTCTTAGCCCGTCACATTGAGTCTTATCCGGCCCGTTAGCCACCAGGTAGGCTTTTATACCGGGAGTTTCCATTATGTCGACCGGGATAGAAACGGCAAGTTTTTTATCTGTCAGGGCTTTAGCTTCATAAAAGCGGGTAATACCTTCAGCCAGGTTTCCGTCAGGCTTCACAATAAACACTCCCAATGAACGGATGGCTTGTTCATCATCCGCAGAAGCTCTTGTGTATACCGTACTTTTTCCCGTGTTTACGTTAAATACTACCCTTCCCTGATTCAAAACCGGGCCATCAGGGTCATGCGGTAATAACTCTTCATTCGTACAAGAGGCAAAGAGCATCAAAAACACGCCTATTAGGCCAATAATACATTTAATTTTTCGCATTACAAAATAATTTAAACTTTAATATTTAATTGATTTAACATTGGGCAAAGTAACAATAACCTCAAACAACAAACCGGACAACAGCGAAAATCTCACGCAAAATCTACAGAATTGCAATAGACAAATAAGCAAATGAAAAGACATACCATTTACTAATCAATAATTTAAATCAAAAGTAAGCGTCTCTTCATTAATCATATTCTTTTTCAGAATTTAAAACTAATACCCACAGTCACAATCCCTTTGTGCCCTAATCCCGCTTCAAGGAAACCTCCAATTCTGTGATTGCCCACACGTAATGCCACCGGATTGGCTTGCCATGCAAAAGAAGTGAAACTTTCGGATTGCCGGACAGCCGTTTTAGCAACCCCAACGCCACCTTTTTCAGTAACTCCAGATATGTCGATATCACCGATAGATGTGGAAAATTCTTTTTCCGATCTTCTTGTAAAATCCACACCAACCGCGGCTGAACCATAGAGTTCGAACAGTCCGTTTCTGAAATATACGAACTCGACAACCGGAAGGAAAAGAAAATTCAACTCCTGCTCCTTGGTAGTTGGCATTTTCATTCCAGAGTGAATGATCTTACTGCTTGTACCGAATCCACAATCAGCCCCTATCCTAAGACGGTTTATATGATACCTGTATCCGATCCCAAATACTGCCGAAAATTTCTCATCGGATATTTTACTGCCAGTTGCAACTCGTGAGGTACTGAACTAAAAGCATCGACTATGCTGAGAGCCAGGTTGTCACTTATGGACAGACGTATCTCATGTTTTTTCGGAGTAGTAATGATAGCACTCCTATCTTGTGCGTTCAGAAAGCATATATTTGACACAATGCAGAAGAACAGCATAATAAACTTAGGTTTCATTTCCATAATTATTAATTTATTTTTGTTAATAGTAAAAACCGGGTTCCATGACCTTTATGACTAAATCCGGCTTATCATTATAGTTGGACGTATTGTTTACTTGAAATAATTGCTTGTTTTTTCAAGCACAAAGGAATTAAACCCTTCTCCCATTCAACCACTCAATATGCCAAAAAACCGCAAAAAATAACAGACGCACACGCAAACTATTGATATTCTATAGACTATACTGCACACAGCCTACGCATGACAATAAAGACATATCGCTTTAAAGCATAAAGTTTCCCTATTCTTGGATGCAACGAATCATATTACACTCGCTACGACAGGCTGGACGAAATCCTACATAACACCGCCCTCTTTGTAGGATGCCACATTCAATAGACCACACGAGCTGACTTCTGCCGACCCGCGATGATGATGTGTAGTACTCGCCACTTGCTCCTATTCGAGCACTCATGCCGTTTACTCTATGCCCCCCTAAAGGCATTCTCATTTCATCGCCGGATAAGGGACTCCGACACACATAGATTCCCTGACGGCTGGCTTCCTTACAGACAGGATTCTCTCTGAATAATCTTTTCATTTCTGACACACTTGGTATGCGCCAACCGGCGGGACAAGGATCATAGCACGTCTTAACAGGTTTATTCTCAGTGCCACTATTCCACAATTTCTGATACCACCCGGAAATTTCGTACCGAGTTGGATTATCCTTGCCAGCCCCATTTATCAGGAGCCAATCGCCTTTGCATGCCGGCCCTGTAACCGAAGCCACTATGCATTTTCCATCCCATTTATTTATATCCCGAATACCTCCCTTTCCGCCCGGATAACCTAACGGTTCGACTGATCCTATAAAACGTTCGGTTTTTGTCACCTCATTATCATTGGTATTCCGGAAACCAAATTTGCGTCCCCACTGAAACAACTTTCCGCTACTCTCGGTGATGTCTATACATGCTCTATTAAGCGGAACTGACTCTGGAATCTTCGTAGCCCCCACATTTACCGGAGCCCAATAACCTCCCTTCCCTTCACCATTCGCCATCAATACCGGCTGGATACCTGTACCGGCATAATCAGGACGACTCTTTATTGTTATTCCTCCTGATCCTCCCTCTTCCCCTTCAATAGTTACCTCTATGTCCAAAGGGACTTTAATAGTCTGAGCAGGTACATTGATCGTGAGCCCTGTTATTCCATTTCTCAGAGAGCCTACTTGCAACAAATTTGCCAGAGCTTGCTCACCTCCTATGGATGAAGCCTTTGTATCATAGAGAGCTACAACACTTATTTTTATAGCCGCGTCTGTCTTAACCTTAAACTTTAATACAGACCCGGATGTTGCATGCGTTATATCCAAGACGTGAGATTGTTCATTCCAGCCAATGTCTTTTGCTTCAAAATCCGCACCTGGTTCAAAGTCTCTCAGTAAAGCCCTAAAGTCTATATCGGATTCTGTTGCATCCCATGCTTCAACCGTGACGGTAAATTCACCTTTTCCTCCAGAAGTAGATTGGGGATGAATCTTCAAGACGTATTTCTTATTACGCATTTGCGCTTTTTCCAACGGAATTTCGACAATACGGGACTGACCGGTGCTTTGGGATATGACTTCCACCTGAAACGCTTTACTTTGATAGAAGTAGCCCAAATAGACCTCTTCACCCGGTGTTTGGGAAGTAGAATTCCACACTTGATCAATACCTGTGTCCTTACATTCATCTTTGAAATAATATCCCTCTTTACTGGAAACGCCATGAACTTTGAAAGTAAAATCGTTAGGACCAACAGTTACACCCTTACTTTTTACCACTTTAGCACATAGCGTAGACATCACCCGTTTCATATTGGCATCCACGGCAGCTATACCTCCCGTAAAGTTCAGCGATATAGCTCCACAAGCCATAGGAACACCCTTATTAGATATATCTTCAGGATTGGTGGTGCCCACCAGATCGAGTATCTCCTTTTCTGTCTTAACCTGGTCGTATTGAGTTTTATCCGGTCCGTTAGCTACCAGATAGGCTTTGACACCGGGAGTTTCCATTATGTCGACCGGGATAGAAACGGCAAGTTTTTTATCTGTCAGGGCTTTAGCTTCATAAAAGCGGGTAATACCTTCAGCCAGGTTTCCATCTGGCTTTACAATAAATACTCCCAATGAACGGATGACCTGTTCATCATTTTTAGAAGTCCTTGTGTATACCATATTTTTTCCGGTATTTACGTTAAATACGATTCTCCCCTGATTCGAAACAGGCACATCAGGTTCATGCGGCAATAGCTCTTCATTCATACAAGAAGTGAAAAACGTTAAAAACACGCCCATTAGGCTAATAATACATTTTAATTTTTCTGCATCGCTTGAAAAAATAAAATTAAACAACGCAAAGTAACTCAAAAGCAAGAACCATGAGCGGACAGCAAAGCAAATCATCTGCAAATATTTCAACACTTCAATAAACAAATAAACAAACACATCTATCTTCATCAACCGAGTGATCCATTGAATGCTTAGATATTTCCATAAAAAATCGAGAGATATGTCAAAACTCAATCTTAGAAAGAAGAAACCTTCAAATCAAAACTTGCTATCGCCATCTGTAGTTAAAAAGACTATATCATTATTCCAAAAGGAGCTTGGATACAATTTACTGTAACAGTCCGCCAAGGTGAGAGCCTCCGCCTGTTTCAGTTTGTCATTATTGGTGGCGGTAGTCAGTAGCTTACCAACTGTTATACACCAGTTCCCCCAAAATGGATATTAGCCTGTTGTAAACATATAACTTATTGATGTCAAACTGTTGTGAATTTAAAAGCCTCGTCTTATAATTCAATTTACTGATTTACAAATGACAATCCTCAAAATTCGCACATTCAGCCATTATAATCCCAATTGTTTTGCACTTGATTTTCACTGATGGCTAACCTATTGTCTATAATTGATGCTATTTTGTATCACAATTATGAATCATCACACTATTAATTCATTAAAAATATCATTAGTAATGCAAAAAATTAGTAGCTTCACTACTGCAATGGTAGTGTTTTTAATGTTTTTCACTTCTTGTACGAATGAAGAATTATTACCACATGAGCCTGTTTGGGATCAGGGAAGAATCGTATTTAACGTAAATACCGGAAAAAATGTGGTATGTACAAGGGCTCCTGAGGAGAATGAACAGGCCATCCGTTCATTGGGAGTATTTATTGTAAAGCCGGATGGAAACCTGGCTGAAGGTATTACCCGCTTTTATGAAGCTAAAGCCCTGACAGATAAAAAACTTGCCGTTTCTATCCCGGTCGACATAATGGAAACTCCCGGTGTCAAAGCCTACCTGGTGGCTAACG
>ENA-OQIG01000840-OQIG01000840.1-human-gut-metagenome-genome-assembly--contig:-NODE-840-length-15747-cov-2.143086_pt1 | contig 15747 bp, 16 predicted proteins | sample MGYA00242576_ERZ504741 | MGnify/ENA primary metagenome ERZ504741 (study PRJEB26092, sample SAMD00036436) | human gut metagenome | host: Homo sapiens | study: EMG produced TPA metagenomics assembly of... | reverse complement strand
CTTTAAAGTTACTAAAAAGCAAACATATCTACAACTTTTTATAGGATTAAGAAAGAAGAAGAGGGAAACCGTCGAAATAAAAAAGAGATTACCACCAAATTTGACGAAGAACCCATTAAAATAATACAATAACAAATTTAAATAAATACATAGATTATGAAAGCTGTTCAAATTACTGAAGCCGGAAAGGTTCAAGTAGCTGATATAGTTAAACCAACACTTGGAGTCGGAGAAATTTTACTTCGTATCAAATATGTCGGATTCTGTGGTTCCGACCTTAATACTTACCTTGGAAGAAATCCTATGGTCAAGATGCCTGTTATCCCGGGACATGAAGTGGGTGCTGTGATAGAGGAAATAGGCGAAGGCGTTCCTGTCGGTTTCGAGAAGGGAATGAACGTGACTGTAAATCCATATACCAACTGCGGAAAGTGTGCCTCATGCCGCAACGGACGTGTCAATGCCTGCGAACACAACGAGACTTTGGGCGTTCAGCGTAACGGTTCGATGCAGGAGTTCCTTGTCCTCCCTTGGACAAAGGTTATTCCGGCTGCCGGCCTCTCGGATAAGGAATGTGCATTGATTGAGCCTATGAGCGTAGGTTTCCATGCCGTCTCAAGAGCACAGGTAACTGACATTGATACTGTGGCCGTGATAGGTTGCGGAATGATTGGACTTGGTGCCATAGTAAGGGCATCGCTTCGTGGAGCAAGAGTAATAGCATGGATATTGATGACGAGAAACTTGAACTGGCAAAACGTCTCGGTGCATCGATGGTTATCAATTCTAAGACAGAAAATGTGGTTGAAAGAGTAAGGGAACTTACTGACGGTTATATGGCTGATGTGGTGATAGAAGCTGTGGGCAGTCCTGTCACATACGTAACTGCCATTGATATTGTTGCTTTCACAGGTCGTGTGGCATGTATAGGCTATGCAAGAGTGAAGTGGCTTTCCAGACAAAATATTTTGTTCAGAAGGAACTCGACATACGCGGTTCGCGCAATGCAATGCCTGAGGATTTCCGTGCCGTGATACATTATCTTCAGAATGGAAATTGCCCGATGAACGAACTTATCTCTGCCGTAGTGAAACCTGAAGAGGCAGGTGAGGCTCTGCAGAAATGGTCGGAAAATCCAGGTAAGGTATTCAGAATGTTTGGTTGAATTTTAATTTTATCAATTTTAATTTTTGACATTACAATGAAAGCTTTAAATAATAAGACTGCAGTAAAGGCAGTACGTCCGGAACGTATCATACAGTTGGTGAAGGCAATTTCCTTCGTGCGTTCGTTGACTGGATTATCTCGAATATGAATGAAAAGACAGATTTCAACAGCAGTGTTGTTGTGGTGCAACCTATAGATAAAGGTATGGTTGATGCCCTCAATGCTCAGGACTGTCTTTATCATGTCAATCTTCAGGGACTTAACAATGGCGAGGTGGTGAACTCATTCAGAATGATTGATGTCATCAGCCGTGCCTGAATCCATATAGCCAGTATAATGATTTCATGGCACTGGCAGAACAGCCTGAGATGAGATTCGTAATCTCGAACACTACTGAAGCAGGTATCAACTTCGATCCGTCGTGCAAGCTCGAAGATGCTCCTGCAAACTCTTATCCGGGCAAGCTGACACAGTTGCTTTATCACAGATTCAAACATTTCAACGGCGACAAGTCGAAAGGACTTATCATCTTCCCATGCGAGCTTATCTTCCTCAACGGTCACAAACTGAAGGAAACAATCTATCAGTATATTGAATTGTGGAACCTTGGTGAAGAGTTCAAGTCATGGTTTGAAACAGTATGTGGTGTATATGCCACACTGGTGGACCGCATCGTACCGGGATTCCCTCGTAAAGACATAGATAACATAAAAACTAAACTAGACTTTGATGACAATTTAGTTGTACAGGGTGAGGCTTTTCACCTGTGGGTAATCGAAGCACCGGAATCGGTTGCCGAAGAATTTCCTGCAAACAAGGCGGGCTGAACGTTCTGTTCGTCCCGTCGGAGGAGCCATATCATGAACGCAAGGTGACTCTCCTGAACGGTCCTCACACTGTATTGTCGCCGGTGGCATTCCTTTCGGGCGTCAATATCGTGAGAGATGCTTGCCGGCATGAGGTGATAGGTAAGTTCATCAAACGTGTGATGTTCGACGAGCTGATGGAAACCCTTAACTTACCGAAAGAAGAACTTAAGAAGTTTGCAGATGACGTTCTTGAACGTTTCAACAATCCTTTCGTGGATCATCAGGTGACATCAATCATGCTTAACTCATTCCCTAAGTATGCCACACGCGACCTTCCGGGAGTGAAGGAATATCTGAAACGCAAGGGTGTTCTTCCTGAAGGACTCGTCCTCGGTCTTGCAGCCATCATAGTATACTACAAAGGTGGAAAGCGTGCCGATGGTGTAGAGATAGTTCCTAACGATGCACCGGAAATCATGGCGATGCTTACAAGTTTGTGGAACGATGGCTCGGTAGAAAATCTTGTGAAGACAGTTCTCGCCGATACTTCCATCTGGGGTGAAGACCTTAATACCATCCCGGGACTGGCAGACCGTGTAATTTACTATATCAACAAAATCCAGAGCGAAGAAATGCTTCAGACAGTAAAAGACCTTGTAGATTGATACTTCTACCTTGTATTCTTCAATTTATAAATGTTAGTTTGTTATGACTGAATATATCCAGATAAACCCTGCGGACAATGTGGCTGTGGCACTGCACCCATTGTCCAAGGTACTATAATAGAGGTAAACGGCAATTTTATAGAACTGGCTGAGGATATACCTGCCGGTCATAAGATTGCCTTGAAGGATTTTGCAGAAGGTGATATGGTGATAAAATACGGTTTCCCTATATCGCACACTGTGAAAGAAGTCAGGAAAGGACATCTGCTGAACGAGAAAACTGTTAAGACTAACCTTTCCGGTCTGAGTACATATACTTACACTCCGAAGTTCGAGAAACAGACTTTTTCGAACGAGAACCGTACATTCAAAGGATATTTGCGTGCCAACGGAGAAGCCGGCATACGTAATGAGATATGGATTATCCTACGGTGGGTTGCGTGAACGGAATAGCAAACCAGTTGGCCGAACAGCTTCGCAAGGAAACAGATTGCGAGGGGGTTGACTCCATTATATCTTTCCCTCATAACTACGGATGCTCGCAGTTGGGTGACGACCATGAGAATACCCGTAAGATATTGCGCGACATGGTCCTTCATCCCAATGCCGGAGCTGTCCTTGTCGTAGGTCTTGGCTGTGAGAACAACCAGCCTGATGCCTTTCGCGAGTTTATAGGTGACTATGATACCCAAAGGATCCGTTTCCTTGTTTCTCAGAAAGTAGATGATGAGATAGAAGAGGGTATGAAACTTCTTCGTGAGATGTATGCCATAGCCAGGGAAGACAAGCGGACTGATGTCCCCCTGTCAAAACTGCGTATAGGACTCAAGTGCGGCGGGTCTGACGGACTGTCCGGTATCACGGCCAATCCGATGCTTGGGGTGTTCTCTGACTATCTTGTTGCCCAGGGTGGGACAACAGTCCTCACGGAGGTACCTGAAATGTTCGGAGCCGAGACACTGCTCATGAACCGTTGCCGTACGCAGGAGATATTCGACGATACAGTGACCATGATAAACGACTTCAAGAACTACTTCATCTGCAATGACCAGCCTATATATGAAAATCCTTCGCCGGGAAACAAGGCGGGAGGTATTTCTACACTTGAGGAGAAATCATTGGGATGTACACAGAAGTCGGGAAGCTCGATGGTGGAGGATGTTCTGAAATATGGCGACCGTGTCACAACACACGGACTTAATCTGTTGAGCGCACCGGGCAACGACCTTGTGCAAGTACGGCTCTTGCTTCTGCCGGATGCCATATCGTACTGTTCACAACAGGTCGAGGAACACCGTTCGGAACATTCGTTCCAACCGTGAAGGTATCGACCAACACACCGCTGTACGAGCAGAAACATACGTGGATTGATTTCAATGCCGGAACTCTGGTAGAGGGAGAAAGCATGGAATCTTTAAGCAGACGTTTTATAGACTTTGTGGTGGAAGTGGCAAGCGGAAAGCAGGCACTGAACGAAAAGAAGGGATACCGGGAAATAGCTATCCTTAAGCAAGGAGTAACTTTATAAAATGTTTTATTTTTTTAAATGATGAAACTCTCCGTTGATATCTGAAATATAAATGGAGAGTTTTTTTGTTTTTACACTTTTGAAATTATTTTTGTCATTAATATTAATCTGAAAATCGATATGACCATAAAAAACAATTATCACAGTCTTAACTATCTTTCTGTCCGGATTCTGTTATGCCGGAACCTCCACTAAAGTGGATTTCAACTTCGATTGGAAATTCAGCAAACCAGCAGGCTTCGTGCCTCAGGACACTTTGTTCCTGAGTCCAGATATAAAGTGGGAGGATGTGTGTCTGCCTCACGACTGGAGTATCAGCGAAGGATATACCAAGACTCAGACAGCCGGAAGCAATGGTTTTCTGCCTGGCGGTGTGGGGATTTACATGAAGAATTTTCTCACCTCGGATGATATGAATGGGAAAAAGTGTTCATTCATTTCGAAGTGTATATAATAACTCAAAGGTTGGATAAACGGGCATCTGTTGGGATTCCGTCCTAACGGATATGTGGGATTTGAATATGAACTTACTCAATATCTGAAACCAAAAGGTTCGATGAATACAATAACTGTCTGCGTTGACAGAAGAGCGTATGCCGACAGCAGATGGTATGTCGGTGCCGGTATATACAGGAATGTGAGTCTTATTCTAAGAAACGAGCTCTATATTCCTTCAGACGGAATATTCGTTACCACACCACAGGTAGGCAACCGTTCGATGGTGAATGTGGTATGCGAGGTGAAGAATGCTGGAACAGGTGTAAAAGGAGTCACCGTGAAGCACGAAGTAGTGTACGACGGCAAGACAATAGCTTCTGTTTCCGATGATTTTGTTGCCCTGAAAGGCGATTTCAATGAGTTCACTGCATCTGTTGAACTGGAGAATTGTCATCTCTGGAGTCTTGAAACGCCTTCGATGTATGAGCTTCATACTACTCTGATTGCTTCTGACGGATATGTGATGGATAAGAAAACAACAAAATTTGGTATCCGCAACATTAAATTCGATGCGGATGAAGGCTTCCTTCTAAACGGAAAATCCGTAAAAATAAAAGGAGTGAACATACACCACGACTTGGGATGTATGGGTGTTGCCGCATACGATGATGCCCTGTTGCGACGCCTTCTGAAACTTCGTTCCATAGGCTGCAATGCCATACGTACAGCCCATAATCCGCATTCGGAAAGTCTGCTGGAAATGTGCGACAGTCTGGGACTTCTTGTAATGAATGAATTTATCGACGAATGGAAGGTAGCAAAGAAAAAGTGGATTACTGAGCGAGCTAAGGAAGATGCGCCCGACAGCATATCAATAGGATATACCAGATACTTCGATACGCATGCCGAGCACGACCTCAAGTCGTTCATCAGGCGAGACAGAATCATCCTTGCGTGATACTCTGGAGTATAGGCAATGAAATAGAATGGACCTATCCATATTACTGGGCATCGAGCAAAGACAATAAAGGTTCAAGGGGCTTATCCATACGGGCGACCCGGAAACAGACAACAAGTCTATACTGAAAGAGTTCAACCGTCTGTCAGGAGGAAAAGACGATTTGGCTGAAACAGCCGCTGTCCTTGCCGGTTGGGTTAAGGATGTGGACACTACCCGTCCCGTCTCTTCAGGAGTCGTTGTTCCGTCAGTTTCGCGTCTCTCCGGATATACAGACGTGCTTGATGTAGTGGGATATAACTATAAAGACAAATATTATGAAATCGACCATAAGCTATATCCATATCAGCCTATTATCGGTTCGGAGAATGTTGGTCAGCTCTTTGAATGGACAGCCGTGGCCGACAAGAAGTACATAGCGGGCATCTTCGTGTGGACAGGATTCGACTATCTTGGCGAGAACGGTCCATGGCCTGCAAGGGGTGGAGACTGTTCTTTCTTCGATTTCGTGGGCAACAAGACAGCGCGTGGCCATTTCTTTGAATGTCTGTGGAAAGACACACCGAAAACCCATATTGTAACAATACCTGAAAAAGAAAGCGAGTTCAAGATGGATGCTGACGGAAGTTTCACCTACACTCCACGCCCGGGATGGATCAGACGCTGGGAGTGGTACGACACACGCGATAAATGGAAGTACCGCAGGGACGAGGACATACTGGTACAGGTATATACCAACGCCCCAGAAGTGGAACTGTTTCTGAACGGCAAATCGTTGGGAACAAAGAAACGCAGCGATTTCATGGAGCATAATATACTGATGTGGAAGGTGGCATACAAGGAAGGAACACTCCTTGCGGTAGGTAAGGACGGCGACAGAATATTGTCGAAAGACACTTTGTCCACAAGCGGCAAGCCGTGCCGTCTGGCACTGAACTGCGACCGCAAAACAGCTACCGACAACGGTTATGACCTTATCCATGTAGAAGTATCCATTGAAGATAAAAAAGGAAACACAGTAGTCGATATACCTTCGGATGTGAGGATAATCCTCGACGACAAGTTTGAACTTGCCGGACTCGACAATGGATCGCCTTCGATAGAAGATTTGAACATCAACGTCATAAACAATAGTGTAAGGACATATAACGGAAAGTGTCTGTTTGTCCTGAGAACCATAAGAGGGAAGAAAGGAACATCCTTTGTAAAGGTTGTAGGTGACGGTGGAATACAGGGCAGATGTAAAATTCTGATTTCCACCTATATCACATTAATATCCCCCTCATATATTATAAGTGAAAGATATAGTTTTATGACATCAAAAAACATGTAAAACCTAAGATTATGAGAAATAAAAATCTTTTAGCTTTAATAATCCTATTATCAACCTAAAGGTTTCAGCATCTGATTCAAATGTTGATTTCAATAAAGATTGGAAATTCGTACTGAAAGATTCTGCTCATTATTCATATACTTCTTATGTCCCTGGTGATGAATGGAAGAAAGTGAACCTGCCACACGACTGGAGTGTTGGTCTGCCTTACGACTCCATCTCTGGCGAAGGTGTGTAGCTTTCCTTCAGGGAGGAATAGGATGGTATAGCAAATCATTTCCCACAACAATCAGCGCAAATCAGAAATGCTATATAGTGTTCGATGGAGTATATAATAATTCTGAGTATTGGATAAATGGCAAAAAACTTGGATATCATCTTTCGGGATATGCTCCTTTTTATTTTGATGTCACAGACTATCTCAATCCCAATGAGGATAACCGCATGACTGTAAGGGTCGACCACAGCCATTATGCCGACAGCAGATGGTACACCGGTTCAGGTATATACAGGGATGTGAAAATGATTGTAACCGACAGACTGCATATTCCGGTTTGGGGAACATTTGTCACTACTCCCGTGGTTACTGATAAATATGCTAAAGTAAACAACCAAATTACCGTGCGCAACAGTTACTCTGAACCAGAACAGCTGTTGTTGAGATAGTGTATAAAGATAATAAAGGCAATATCGCAGCCTTTGAGGTCTTCAGTATAAAACTGAATGCTGGTGAGGAGAAAATTATCGACATCGTATCGGAGATAAAACAGCCGGATTTGTGGAGCGTCGAGATACCAGTCCTCTATACAGCCGAGACCCGTATTAAGAATGGCGATGAAGTCATTTCTGAAAACACTGTCAGGTTCGGTATACGAACATTCCACTTTGATGCAGACAAAGGTTTCTTCCTTAACGGAAAAAATATGAAGATAAAAGGAGTATGCCTGCATCATGATGCCGGTATAGTTGGCACAGCAATGATACGCGATGTGTGGTACCGACGTCTGAAAACCCTTAAGGAAGGAGGATGTAACGCCATCCGCCTTTCGCACAATCCGGGAGCGGATGAGTTTCTGTCTTTGTGCGATGAGATAGGTCTTCTGGTCCAGGAAGAGTTCTTCGATGAGTGGGATTATCCCAAAGATAAAAGGCTCAATATGAAGGAAACGGTAGAAGACTATCCTACTCATGGTTATTGTGAGCATTTCCAGGAATGGGCTGAAAGGGATTTGAAAAACGTAATGAGGAGAAGCCGTAATCATGCCTGTATCTTCCAGTGGAGTATAGGTAATGAAATAGAATGGACTTATACCGGATGCCGTGAGGCAACAGGTTTCTTTGGAGCCGATTCCAACGGTAATTACTTCTGGAACCAGCCTCCATACTCTAAAGAAAAAATCAGAGAAATGTGGAAAATCCAGCCTAAACAAGCATACGACATTGGTCGTACAGCGCAAAAATTAGCAGCATGGACACGCCAGATGGATACTACACGAGTGGTTACCGCCAACTGCATCCTGCCTTCCATAAGTTTTGAGACAGGATATATCGATGCACTTGATGTGGCTGGTTTCAGCTACAGACGCGTGATGTATGATTATGCTAAGAAGAATTATCCTGACAAACCTATAATGGGTACAGAAAATCTTGGTCAGTGGCACGAATGGAAGGCGGTGATTGAAAGAGATTTCGTTCCGGGTATGTTTATATGGACAGGAGTCGATTATCTGGGAGAAAGTGGAAGCCGCCTTTCAAGATGGCCTCAAAAGTCAATAGGATGTGGTCTCCTGGATATGTGCGGCTATGTGAAGCTTCGTACGACATGATGAAATCATTGTGGACTGACAAGCCTTTTATTGCTATATATTCACAGACTCCAGACAAATCTTCGTATCTCCAGGTAAAAGATGGCTTTACTGATAAGAAAGGACATGAATGGGATAGAAGATTATGGGTTTGGGATGATGTAAACTCTCACTGGAATTATCAGAAAGGTGACTCGGTAATAGTAGAAATATATTCCAATTGTGATGAAGTGGAACTTTTCGTTAACGGCAAGTCGATGGGAAAGAAGTATATAGACGATTTTGAGGATCATATCTATAAATGGGCAGTTCAGTACAAGCCTGGCACTATTACCGCAAAAGGAAAAAATAAGTTAGGTAATACCACTACAGCTATAAGGACTTCAGGCAAAGAACATTCGATATTGCTAGCGGTTGACAAACAAAGTATCGCAGCAAATGGAAAGGATGTTCTGCATGTCACAGCCCAGCTTACAGACAAAAAAGGTAATCCTGTAAAGACAACAGAACAGATGCTTAAGTTCAACATCGATGGAGAGTACCGTCTGTTGGGTATAGACAATGGAAATGTAAAGAACGTATCTCCATATCAAAGCAAGGAGATTATGACATATCAGGGAAGATGTATGCTGATGCTTCAGTCAACAGAAAAAACATCGGTACTGAATATCAGTGCAGAAACAAGTGAATTACAGTCGAATAAACTAACAATTAATATAAAATAAAGTCTAGTATGAGAAAAATTATTTTTGCAGCCGGCATGATGTCGCTATTGGCAGCATGCGGAAATACAGGCAATACACAGACTATTGCCGTTGACGACACTCAGAATTATGATGAGCGTAAGGCCGATTCATTGGGAATACCTAAGGGAAATAAGTTAAGTGCAGCTATGAAACGTGCCATGAAATGGGAAAATCACGACAATAAATGGTTCTTTGAGTATAAGATGGAACCACTTAAAGGTGATCTTGCTTATGAAGAGGGCGTAGTAAGAAGAGACCCGAGTGCAATGCTGAAAATAGGTGATACATATTATGTGTGGTATTCAAAGAGCTATGGACCTACCCAGGGATTTGCTGGAGATATAGAGAAAGATAAGGTTTTCCCGTGGGACAGATGCGATATATGGTATGCCACATCAAAGGATGGATTGACATGGAAAGAGCAGGGAATTGCAGTGAAGCGTGGTGAAAAGGGTGCTTACGACGATCGTTCTGTTTTCACTCCTGAGGTAATGGAATGGAAAGGAAAGTATTATCTTTGCTATCAGGCTGTAAAATCTCCTTATACAGTCCGTGTTAAGAATACTATCGGTATGGCATGTGCTGATTCCCCCGAAGGACTGTGGACCAAGACAGACAAGCCAGTACTGGAACCTTCTGATACCGGCGAATGGGAAGGCGATGAGGATAACAGATTCAAGGTTGTATCGAAAGGCGATTTCGACAGTCATAAGGTACACGACCCGTGTATAATACCTTATAATGGTAAGTTCTATATGTATTACAAAGGAGAACGTATGGGAGAAGAAATAACATGGGGTGGTCGTGAAATCAAACACGGTGTGGCTATTGCTGAAAATCCTATGGGTCCGTATGTGAAATCGGAATATAATCCTATTTCAAACAGTGGGCATGAAGTCTGCGTCTGGCTTATAAAGGAGGTATAGCTTCTCTTATTACTACCGATGGTCCTGAAAAGAATACACTTCAGTGGTCGCCTGACGGAATAAACTTTGAGATAATGTCTGTAGTAAAGGGTGCACCACATGCCATTGGTCTGAACCGTAGTGCAGATGCCGAAAAAGAACCTACCGAAATATTGAGATGGGGTCTTACTCATATATACAACAGTTCTGATTACCAGAGTATAATGAGATTTTCTACTTGGACATTGCAGACACATACTGCTAAGGGTGAATCAAAAGAACGTAAATAAATTATTCTAATTTAAATTAAGATACCATGAAGAGAAAACTGTTTACTATTTGTTTAGCATCGTTGCAATTTGCATGTGCAGCAGAAAATTTAAATAATAAATCATACGAGTGGGACATCTATCCTGTACCAGCTAATGCTGGTGACGGTATGGTGTGGAAACTTCATCCACAGTCGGACGACTTTAATTATATTGCTGACGAAAAGGATAAAGGAAAAGAGTTCTATGCCAAATGGACTGATTTCTATCATAATCATTGGACAGGGCCTGCTCCTACAATATGGCAGAGAGACCATGTTTCCGTTTCAGACGGATTCCTTAAAATCAGAGCCAGCCGTCCTGAAGATGTCCCTCTAAAGAAAGTTGTAAGCGGACCTAACACAAAGGAACTCCCGGGAACCTATACAGGATGTATTACATCGAAGACTCGTGTAAAATATCCGGTTTATGTAGAAGCATACGCCAAACTTTCAAATTCAACCATGGCATCCGATGTATGGATGCTTAGCCCTGATGATACTCAGGAAATCGATATTATAGAGCATACGGTGGTGATAGAGACGGTGGAGGTTATGGTGCCGACAGACTTCACTTAAGCCATCACATATTCATCCGTCAGCCATTCAAGGATTATCAGCCAAAGGATTCAGGTTCATGGTATAAGGATGACAAGGGAACATTGTGGCGCGATGATTTTCATCGTGTTGGAGTATTCTGGAAAGATCCTTTCACACTTGAATATTATGTAGATGGAGAACTCGTCAGAACTATAAGCGGTAAGGATATTATTGATCCCAACAACTACACTGGTGGCACGGGGTTGGTTAAGGATATGGACATCATAATAAATATGGAAGACCAAAGCTGGAGGGCCGTTAAAGGTTTAAGCCCTACGGATGAGGAACTGAAAAATGTGGAAGATCACACTTTCCTTGTCGACTGGATAAGGGTTTATACACTGGTCCCAGAAGAATAGGATTTTTATAGTTTATATCGTAATTTAATAAACACTTCATATATTCAACTTTTTCATTAATGAGTTTCAGTTGTAATATGAAGTGCTTTTTTATTGCTTGAATTTGAAATAAATATTTGAGAATGATATATACTATGACTAGTTAAATATATAAAATTATGATGTCAAAAAATCAATAGAATGTTCCTGATGACTTCATTATTGCGTAAAAGACTATTTATTGGATATTTTATTACTGGATTTATAGTCATAAGTATGGTTACTGCGATGATAAATGAACGTTGTCGGTTAAAAGAACTTAAGAATCTGATAATTCAAATTAATGAAGCTTATGAGAATTCCAATAAAGTTCATTTGTATATTACTAAGTTGGCAACTTTAGGTGAATCGGTTATAGCATGGGATGAGTCTGATTATAACATATTTCATAATCACCTTTTTAAAACAGATAGTGTTTTACTTGAAATTAAATTAAGGAGTTGGTGATTTTTTATGTCCGGTTCAAATTGATTCTTTACGGGGATTGCTTAGAACGAAAGAAATGTACTTGTTTCGAATAATGAAAGCAATCCAATTTGCGAATAAATCTGATAGTATTCTTACTAATGAATTGCCTATAATAGCTACTCAAACAGTAAAAGTGAAGACAATAACTCAAGAAAAAGAAAGGAATTGCCGGATTAATTTGGAAAGAAGGAAAAGATACAAGTTCCCTATATTACTAATGAAATACAAGATTTTAATAATAGATTGGTTTCTGCCAGAGATTTGCGAAACAATCAGATTGAAACCTATGTGGATAGCCTGCGTTTGCATAATAGGATGTTAAATCAGAAGTTATATGATTTTTGTATCGTTTTTAGATAATCAGGTACAGTTGTCATTTACAGAACGAAACTCAGAGGTAACAGAAGTCAAACAAGAATCCTTCCGATTATTTATCGTAATGATGAGTATTGCGGTTTTTATAATATTAATTTCATTTTTAATTATACAATCAGATTTACGTAAAGAAGAAATAATTAAAGCCAAATTACAACAAGCTATTCAGGAAAACGAGAATTTGCTTGATATGCGCAAGAAAATCATCCTGACAGTTTCACATGATATTAGAGGCCCACTTGGTAATATCCATAACTGTGCCGATCTAGTATCGGAAACGCGAGAGAAGAAAAAGCGTGAAATATATTTAGATGACATCCGCCATTCTTGCCAGCACGTCTTGCATTTGGTCAATAATCTGATGGATGCTTACCGTATTAATGAAGCTGGAGATTTACATAATGATATACCTTTTTATCTTAACCGTTTTTTAAAACGAATTTCAGATGAGTTTTCTCGTAAAGCGACTTCAAAAGGTCTTATTTTATATTCTGAACACAAAGGATTAAATGTAACTGTAAAAGGTGATGCGGACAAACTCGAACAGGTACTGGCCAATCTACTTACAAACGCTATCAAATTTACTTCCAGAGGAAACGTCAATTTTCATACTGAATATTCAGAGGGAAAACTTCGGATTGAAATTAGAGATACCGGTATAGGGATGGACGAGGAAACAATGAAAAGAATATTTGCTCCATTTGAGCGTGCCGCACAGGATGTCAATTCTGAAGGTTTTGGTTTGGGACTTTTTCTTACCAAAGGATTAATTAAGGTTTTGGAAGGAAATGGATGTGGAAAGTACACTCGGTAAAGGAAGCGTATTCAGGCTGGAACTTCCTTTGCCTGAAACGGATGAGTTAGTTGAGGAAGACAAATCGGACCATAATACAATAACTATATTGCCTAAGAATGTTCTTGTAGTGGACGATGATCCTATACAACTGAAAATAGCAGAAGATATGCTCGGGCGCAAAGGTATATCCTGTAAAACCTGTAAGAATGCACGTGAAGTAGTGGCCGCTCTTGAAAATTCTGAATATGATTTGGTCTTGACAGATGTACAAATGCCTGATACTGACGGATTCTGTTTGTTAAGATGCTTCGCAATTCGGACATCGGCAATTTTAGAACTGTTCCAGTAGCAGTCATGACTGCCCGTGGTGATGGAAATTCCGGAATTTATGAAAAAGAAGGATTTGCAGGCTGTATTCATAAACCGTTCAATATCCACGGACTGCTCGCTTTTTTATCCACCATTGTATCTCGTACACAAGTTTCAGTTTCCGGAGATTTTGATTTTTCCAGTTTACTGGAGAATACGGATGATTATAGTCATATGCTTTCTCTCGTTGTTATGGAATCTGAAAAAGAACTGGAGGAGATGGAATCTGCTGACAGGATAACCGACCGTGAGACCATGAGAAAAATAATACACCGGATGATGCCTGTATGGGAAATGCTCGAGAAAGATAATATTTTACGTGATTTTCAAAGAATATTGCATGACAGTGATAGCCAAAACGAAACTGTTCATGAACATGCAATACAAATCATGGAGTGGCTTAAAAAATTAATAGAAGAAACAAAAAAGGAACTGAAGAAATATGAAAATCCTCATAGTTGAAGATAATATGATACTCTGCGGTATGATTGAAAAATGGTTGCAAAAAGCCGGTTACGAAGTTCTAACCGCAATGGACGAGCCCGGAGCACGTAGTATTCTGAAGAAAAACGAAATCAATCTTGTGTTGGGAGACGTACGTCTGCCGGAAGGAAATGGTATCAGCCTTCTGGAATGGATGATGCGTTCTAATGTGGAAGTTCCATTTATTGTCATGACAGATTATGCCTGTATCACGGATGCGGTCCGTGCCATCAAGCTCGGTGCTAAGGATTATTTGCAAAAGCCTGTTCATCAAGAGCAACTGATAGAATTAGTACATAGCATGCTTAAACAACCTGTTATTGTACGTAAAGAATGTTCTTTTGTTGAACGTACCAGTGAAGCAGCAAGAAAATCCGCTTCACTGGCTCGTCGTGTGGCACCGTCGGATCTTTCTGTTATGATATTTGGTTCGAGTGGAAGCGGTAAAGAGGTGATAGCCCAGATGATACACCGTTATAGTGACAGACGTGACAAACCATTCGTTGCCGTCAATTGTGGAAGTATACCTAACGATTTGCAGGCTTCTGAATTTTTCGGTGTAGTCAAAGGAGCTTTTACAGGAGCTGTTGCTGATAGGAAAGGACATTTTGAGACGGCCAATGGAGGAACCTTATTCCTGGATGAAGTTGGTAATATGCCGTATTCCATGCAGATTCTTCTTCTACGTGTCCTTCAGGAAAAGGAGTTTAATCCGGTAGGAAGTGATAAAGTGAAACATACGGATGTACGTATCATTTCTGCTACCAATGAGGATATGAAAAAAAGCGGTGGAGGAAGGTCGCTTTCGTGAGGATTTGTATTATCGCCTTGCAGAACTCGAAATTGTTCAACCGCCATTAAAAGATTGCAAAGACGATATTCTTCCGCTTGCCGAATTCTTCAGAAGAGAACATTCCTGTAGAATCCGTGTCAAGAATGAGGGATTTACCGAAGAAGCGAAAGCATGCATGCTGGGATATGACTGGCCTGGTAATGTGCGGGAATTGAACGCAAAAATCAAACGTGCGGTAATTGTTGCGGATAATGTATTATTGGATGTTTGTGACTTGGGACTGGACAATGTAGATTGTAGTGACAATCCGGATATTCGTATCATTCAGGAAAAGGAAAAGATACGAAACCTGCTTGAGAAAAATCATGGTAATGTCAGCAAGACAGCAGTGGAACTCGGTTGCAGTCGTACAGCCCTGTACAAGAAAATGAAGAAACTTGGTCTGAAGTAATCTTTATTCTTTAAGGCGGTATACCAGTCTGCATACATTGTTTCGGAATGTTTTGGACTCACGCAAAGTCCATTGTCCGAATTGAATCTTTCCGGTTATGTTTTTCCCGCTTTTGTATGATATTGGAAGCAGGTAAATGACCAGTTCATCTGCGAGTCGGAAGAGAAATACACCACCCACATATTCTGCACTTTTTTCATCTTCTACCTTCATGAAAATGTGCAGTCTTTTTCATGTCTTTCCTTGGCATCCATCAATCAAGCATACCGTAATGCGGATACATGTTAAATGTAGCCCGCTCTTCCAATAAGGGAAACCGTTCCGGTCTGTCCTGAGCCATTCCATCAGTTCCT